>Ga0302266_10000009_pt1 | contig 201710 bp, 156 predicted proteins | sample III_Bog_E1_2_FD_194559 | JGI IMG/M metagenome (GOLD analysis project Ga0302266, IMG submission 194559) | Peat permafrost microbial communities from Stordalen Mire near Abisko, Sweden - III_Bog_E1_2 | ecosystem: Environmental > Terrestrial > Soil > Wetlands > Peat | place: Sweden: Abisko...
TCAGCGTCTATCCAACTTTCCTTTCTGGCTGAAAGCAAGACTTGAGCAGCTTCAACATGCTGTTTCTTGTTGCGCAATAATGCTTTTAGGAGCAAATGCCATGCTTCTTTTTGAAAATGTTCAGGCACAGCTTTCTCTAACAATGTTTTTTTGCAGATTGCGGCGCAATCTTCGCCTTTGCCATCATTTAGTAAGTCCCGAGCCTTAAATAATGGCAGAATAATAGATGCTATATTTTTAATGCCCGAATATTTATCTTTTTCGTCATTAGGAAGAGGCTCACCAAGTCCATAATGGTCTAGAGCCTTTTTTACACGACATTTCAATTCATTCAAATTGCCAAGAGCTGATTTAAGATAAGGGCTTACTTGATTTTGCTTGGTATCCATTAAATGACTAACCCTATCTAGTGCAGTCTGATGAGGTGCCAAAACTCCTTGAGGCAATGAAATATTACTTGAATGTGCTATATCAGCCATGATTTCGTCGAACCCATCCACTTCCACCCAAAACACTCGATCATTCCTAAGAAGTTGCCGTAATCTTTTTCCTGGTTTTGATCCTTTTCTTAGGCACCAATAAATCCCATTTCTAAAATAGTTATTGCTTCTGACCAAAACATCTAGCAAATCCATTACAGATTGATCATTCCCGCCATATCCCATTACAACTAGGCCATATTGTTTTGCAAATTCCGCAAATTTATCCCGCATGTTGTTTTCCAAACTCTGAAGCTCAGAAGATGTGTTTTTTATACTGTCATACAAAAAGTCACCGTGTAACTTTATGACTTTAGGTCTTTCCGACATCAGGCGCACGGATGAGACGGCTGAATCATGTGCGCACACCATTGGCCGTAATTCATTAGTAAAGGCAAAACACGCTTCGTTGACTAAATCATCAAAGTTTGTAGTGAATACGACATTAAAAATGCCGTTGCCAATTAGACCATTTAGGTATGCATATCCCCAATTCGGCTTTGCATCTTTAACGCATTTTTCAATATATACTCGCCTTTGACTGGGTTGGTCATAAACCATTTCAAACAAGCGAGAGTATTCATCTTCGGCTTCATACCAATCTTGCTTGGCAAGCCAAACCAAATAGTCATCGTCACCCCTATAAGTCGCATAGAGCGATTGTCGCCACCCATCTATCATTTTTCCTGTAGTTTTAATACCCGAACTAACGGAAGCACCAGCACCTAAAAAAAGTGCGTAATTTGGATGCTTGTCAACACGAGCCTTAAGCAGGTTTATTAAATGCTCTTTTGTTCTAAAGTTATGTTGGAATGCCTCCTGAAATGTTTCGTAGTCCATAATATCCTCCATTCATTAAGCGATTTTACATATTCTATTTTCTATAATTTCAATCCAATTATTTTCCCGCCGCCTTCGGCGACTGCGTGGCGGCGACGAGTTGCCCCAGCAGTTCGGAGTTGCGCGGGATGAGCGTGATGTTGGCTTCGCCGTCGATGATGTTCTGCGTTTCCAGCACGTTGAACAGCGCGCGGGAGATGTCCGGGTCCTGTGAGATTTTTTTCAGCGCCAGGCCCACGATCTGCGGGCGCATGGCGGCGGCCTTGGCGAACTCGATGGCGGCCTGCTGTTCCGCCGTGCTGGCGATGATGTTCACCTGGTTCGTGCCGTCCTGCTTGATGGCGGAGGTGACCTGCCGCAGCCGGTTCACGACTTTTTCCTCGATCTGCTTGATCATGCCCACGTCGCGGAAATGCACTTTGCGGATATAGACGGAGCCGAGGCTGTAACCCCATTCCTGCGATTGCGGGGAGACTTCCGTGCGCACGCTCTGGCTCATGGGATGACGATTCTGCAACATGTCGGCGAGCTTCATGTTGCTCAGGCAACGGACGGTGGAGTTGCTGACGTTCGCCGCGAGCGAGCCGCGCGGGTCGGCGTTCTTGAACAGGTAAGAAACCGGATCGCTCACGACCATCTCATACCAGATGCCGATGCCCATCGGCGCGCCTTCCTCGGAATTCACCGGCGTGCTGCGGATGTATTCCTGGTCCAGCCGCAGATCGAGCGTGTGGCATTTGCCGAGAAAATTCACCAGCGGCGCCTTGATCCCGAGCTTGAAGATCAGGATGTGCAACCCCGGCTGGTCGATCACCGCGACGACTTTGCCGAACAGCATGTAAACCTTGCACTGCCGTTCTTCGACGATGGTGTAAAAGCCGAACAGCCGCACGAAACCAAAAAAGATCGGCAGCAAAATGAACAGGCCGAAAAAGGTCGCGATGGCGGCGATGAAAAAATGTGCGGCGGGCGAGGCGAGGGGATTAGTGTCCATAGCATTATTCAGTTGATCCTTGATTGGCGGAGCGCCCCCTCATCCCGGCCTTCTCCCCCACGGGGGAGAAGGTGGCCAAAGGCCGGATAAGGGGTTCGAGCCACAAGCTCGACGCTACATCTGACAACATTATCTCTTTATTCATGGCTGGCCTCCAGGATCACGGTTTTGGCTTCGCTGTAGAGTTTCAGGCGGACGTTGCGCACGTAGGCGTCGAGCGCGCCCTCGCCGTTCTGTTTCAGGTCGGTCAACTGTTCCGCGAGCGCGACGATGGGCTGCACTTCGGCCTGCGCCTTGAGCGTCTCGATCTCCACGGCGCGTTTGGACTGGACAATTTTCTGGTCCGCCGCCGCCTGCGCGAGACTGATGCTGGAGGAAACTTCGTTGTAAGCCGTGTTGATCGCGGCCAGCGCGGACTCCACTTCCGGCGGCGGATCAATGCCGGTGATGAGCGAGGCGTCGAGCGCGATGCCATAACGCGCGGCGGAACCGGCGCATTCCTTGTCCATGTGATCGTTGATGTCGCTGAGATTTTTCCGCAGGTCGTTGATGGAAATGCCGGTGACGGCGGTGGCGGCGAGATTGTGGAGCGCGTTGGGGTCGCCGGTCTTGGCAGCGCCGGCGGGCGCTTCAAAATTCGCGATGCGTTCGCGCAGCACGGAAACGAAATAACCCATGACGTGAACGATGGGATGTTTCACGCCGAACAGATAGGCGTAGAGATTTTTTTCGGAAATGTGCCAGCGGATTTGTCCTTTCAAGCCGGTGTTGAGCTGGTCTTTGGTGACGGCTTCGAGCATGGTGCCGTCCTGGTTGGCCGAGGCATTTTCCGGATCGGTCGCCATGTTGATGGTCTGGGTGGCGATGGAAACTTTATACACTTTTTCCCACGGCCATTTGAAATACGGGCCGCCCGGCGGGATCACGCGCACCTGCGGATAATTGTAGCGCGCCTTTTCCTCGGCATCGAGCGTGGCGGCCATGGGGTCTTGCGAGGTGGTGGCGTCCCCGACCCGTTCGGCGCGGCCGAAACATGTTTTCACCGCGCGCTCGTTTTGGTTGACGGTATAAAATCCGGCCGCCAGATAGCGGACGAGAAACCATGCGATGAAACCCACGATGCAACCGAGGAGGATGGTGCTCATAAATTGATGACGGTTGAATACCTGTTTGCAACCGTTTGACAAGTTTAAACCGAACTAATGCCCAAAAAAGCCGAACCGGTGGCCGGTTCGGCTTGCGACTCTCCCCACTAAATCAGCAATCTCTTCAGGCGTGCTTGTGGTGCCGCACATGATGATGGCTGGCGTGGTGCGCCCGGTGCGCCTTGTGCTTTTTGACAACGGAAGCCTGGGCTTGCGACACGATGAGCGGCGAGCAAAGAACTGCCGCCGCCAGAACCAAGATGAATTTTTTCATATGTTTTTTATAATCAATTTTCCTGACGTTGTGATTAAATCATTGACCGGTTTACATTTTCAGACCGAGCGGTCAGTGCGTTTAAATTATCTGATGCTGCACCAGACGCCGCGACTTTGTGGTTGGTTTCAACCCGGCTGCTTATTTCAACTGGTTGAACCTGCCGACGAGTTTGCGCACGACCGCGCGTGGCAAAATTCGCGGCAAATTGACGAGCATTTTATTGCTGACGCCGGGCACGCAGATGCATTGGTCGCGGCGGAATGCGCGATGGCCGGCGATGGCCACGGCGAGCGAAGACATTTTCGGCGTCTTGAATTCCCGACCGCGATCGCCGCGCGCCACTCTGGAAAAATTCGATTCCGTCGGCCCCGGACATAAAACCGAAACGGTCACACCGCTGCCGTGCAACTCCACGCTCAACGCTTCGCTGAACGATTGCACGAACGCCTTGCTCGCGTAATAAATCGCCATGTTCGCGCCGGGAATAAAACCGGCGACGGAACCGACGTTCAAAATGCCGCCGCGCTGGCGCTGAAGCATTCCCGGCAAAAAAAATCCCGTCAAGGCGGTGAGCGCCGTGATGTTGACGTGGATGATTTCGAGCTGGCGCGACAGCGGCAACTGTGCGAACGCACCATGCAGACCAAAACCGGCGTTGTTCACCAGCACGTCCACCGCAATGCCTGCCCGGCTCGTCTGCGCGAAAATTTCGCCGGCGGATTCCGGTTTAGCCAGGTCGGCGGTGAGGACGAGAATTTCAATTTCATGTTCGCGGCGCAGTTCGGCCGCGAGTTTTTCCAGCGCGGCGGTGTTGCGGGCGACGAGCACCAGTCGGGAGCGGTCCGCCGCAAAACATTTGGCCAGTTCCAGCCCGATGCCGGAAGAGGCGCCGGTGATCAGGACGGTTTCAGCGGCGCTCATCGCAATTTATTGGTTGCCCCAGCCGAACCGACTTGTGATGGGCCAATAAACGAAGAAGGATTTGCCGATGATATTTTCGGCCGGAAAAGTGCCCCACGTGCGCGAATCGGAACTGTTGCAGGTGTTGTCGCCAAAAACCATGTAGGAATCCGGGCCGTTGGTGAAAATGGTTTCCTGGTCGGGAAACAGCGGGGCGAGATTCGGATAAAGTCCGAAATTCGCGGCCACGGTGCCATTCACATGGCCGGAATATTCGCTCTCGCGCGGCGGCTGGCTGGGATTGAAGCCATAAACATTTTCAAAGTGCGGCGTGGAGGCGTCAATGCGCTGGCCGTTGATGATCATGTGCCGGTCGTCGCCGATCTGCACGCGTTCGTTCGGCAGCACGCACAGGCGCTTGATGTAAAATTGATCCTGCTGCTGGATCTGCGTGTTGACCGTGGCGAACACGACAATTTCGCCGCGCTCCGGCTTGCGGAAATTGTAAGTAAAACGGTCCACGAACAAATGATCGCCCGCGCCCATGCGAAGTTTGATGACCGGTTCGCCGGCGTGATAGATCCGCGAGGGATCAATGCCGGCGCGATAAAGCAGCGGGCTGACATCCGGCGGTCCTTCGCCGAAATCCGGCGGAAACCAGATGGTATAGCTCTGGCCGCCCAAGTGCAGCGTCTGCCAAAAATTGACGATCTTGATGCCGACGGGCGGATCAATGCCTTCGATCCGGCCGTCGTTTTTCGCGACGATGTCAATGTAGCTTAAACCTTCAAACCATTCTTTGACGCGTTCCAAGCCGGTGGGAATTTTGAAGTTCGGATCGCCGCCGCGTCCCAGATAATTTTTCGACGTGACACCGAACAACGTCGGCTGCATCGAGCCGGTGGGAATCTTGAACGGCTGCACAAAAAACGTGCGGATCCCCATCGCCACCGCGAGCGCGACCAGCAAGACTTCCACGTTTTCGCGCCAGCCGGCGTTCGGATACGGCTTGAGCCATTTCTCGGCGGCAAATTGCAGTTCTTCCGCCTTGATGCGGATCGCCCCGGCATTGGCTCCTTCCGCGATGGCCGCCTGGAGATTGTTCATCGGTGCCGTCACGCCGGCGATGGCCTGCGGCGACAGCAGGTCGCTCTGCGCGGCGAGCAAGCGCCGGTAATGTTTATGCACCGCGCAGGCATCGCGGACGGCTTTCGAGAACAGCCATTTGAGGATCATAAATTATTCAAGGACTTCGACACGGGTTTCACGGATTTACACAAATTATTTTACTCAGGATTTCAGCACCGCGATGAAAGCTTCTTGCGGAATATCCACGTTGCCGATGGATTTCATGCGCTTTTTGCCTTCTTTTTGTTTCTCCAAAAGCTTGCGTTTGCGCGACACGTCGCCGCCGTAGCATTTCGCGGTCACATCTTTGCGGAACGCGCTGATGACTTCGGACGCGACAATTTTTCCGCCGATGGCCGCCTGAATCTTCACCTGGAATTGCTGGCGCGGGATGACCTCTTTTAATTTTTCCGCCAGCGTGCGTCCCCTGCCCTCCGCTTTGCTGCGATGCACGATGCACGAGAATGCGTCCATCGGCTCGGTGTTCACGAGCATGTCGAGCTTGACCATGTCGGATTCCATTTCACCGTCGAATTCGTAATCCATCGAGCCGAAACCACGCGTCATGCTTTTGATGCGATCATGGAAATCAATCAGGATTTCATTCAACGGCAAACGGCTCGTCAACATCACGCGTCGCGCATCCAATGTTTCCGTGTGATCCACCGCGCCGCGTTTTTCGGAAATCAGCGCCATCAAGTCGCCGATGTTTTCATTCGGACAAATCACGAACGCTTTCACCATCGGCTCCTCAATTTTTTCGATGTGGCTGGGATCGGGCATGAACACCGGATTGTCCACCAATTTCAGCGTCCCGTCATTCATCGTCACTTTGTAGATGACGCTTGGATACGTCGCGATGATGTCCATGTTATATTCGCGCCGCAACCGTTCCTGCACGATTTCCAGATGCAACAGGCCGAGGAAGCCGCAGCGGAAACCGAAGCCGAGCGCCACGGAACTTTCCGACGAATAAACAAACGCGGAATCGTTCAGCTGCAATTTGCCCATCGCGACTTTGAGCTGCTCGTAATCCGCCGTGTTGATCGGATAAATGCCGCTGAACACCATCGGGTGAATTTCTTGAAAACCGGGCAAGACTTCGGAAGGGTTGCGCGAGTCCGTGATCGTGTCGCCCATCTTCACTTCTTTCGGCGATTTTATGTTCGCGGTGAAATAGCCCGTTTCGCCCACTTCCAATTTCTCGCGGATGTAAGGTTTGGGATTGAAGCTGCCGACTTCCTTCACTTCGACCGTTTTACCGGAGTGCAGCAATTTCACCATCTGCCCGGGTTTCAATTCGCCGTTGAAAACGCGGACGTGCGTCACCACGCCCTTGTAGGTGTCAAAATAAGAATCAAAGCCCAGCGCCTGCAAACTCGGCGCGCCCGTCGGCTTCGGCGGCGGAATGCGCTGCACCACCGCCTCCAAGATATCTTCGATGCCGATGCCCATCTTCGCGCTGGCCAAAACGGCGGTGTCCGCCGGGATCGCGAGAATATCTTCCAACTGCTGTTTCGCCTGCTCCACGTTCGCGTGCGGCAAATCAATTTTGTTGATCACCGGAATGATCAAAAGATTTTGCTTCATCGCCAGATGCACGTTGGCGACCGTCTGCGCCTCCACGCCCTGCGCGGCATCAATGATGAGCAACGCGCCTTCGCACGCGCTCAAGCTGCGCGAGACTTCGTAGGAAAAATCCACATGGCCGGGCGTGTCAATCAGGTTCAGCTCGTAAGTCTCGCCGTTCTTCGCCTGGTAAAGCATCGTGACCGGATGCGCCTTGATGGTGATGCCGCGCTCACGTTCCAGGTCCATCGCGTCGAGCAACTGATCGGACATGTCGCGCGTGGCGATGGTGCCCGTCATGTGCAGGAGGCGGTCCGAGAGCGTGGTTTTCCCGTGGTCAATGTGGGCGATGATGCTGAAATTGCGTATGTGTGCGGCGTCCATTATTTCTCTAATTCAGAGCGCGCCAGCATAACGGGAATCCGCTTGAAGAAAAGGAAATTTGACAAGACAACGCGCAATTGCGGCTTGCAGCACAAATAAAATATTTGCGCGCCGGGCCGGCAAATTATTTACCGTGCGGAATATCGCAAGCGTGCTGCCAGGAATGGATGACCTGCGAAATGATTTCATCCATGCCGACCCCGTGTTTGACCTGCGCGAAAACAAACGGCCCGCTGCCGCGCATTTTTATAGTATCGCGCTCCATCACCTGCAAATCCGCGCCGACGCCGGCGGCCAGATCGGTTTTGTTGATGACCAGCAGGTCCGATTGCGTGATGCCGGGGCCGCCTTTGCGCGGAATTTTGTCGCCGCCACAAACGTCAATCACCTGGATCGTGAAATCCGCCAGCTCGCGGCTGAAGCACGCGGCCAGATTGTCGCCGCCGGATTCGATGAATAAAATCTGCGGCTTGAACTTCGCGTGCAGTTCTTCCAGCGCGAGCAGGTTCGAAGAAATGTCTTCGCGGATCGCCGCGTGCGGACAGCCGCCCGTCTCCACCGCGCGAATGCGCTCGGCGGGCAGCGCGCCATGTTTCGTCAAAAATTCCCCGTCCTCCTTGGTAAAAATATCATTCGTCACGGCGGCGATGTTCATCGTGGCGCGCAGCCGTTTGCACAGTTGCAGCATCAACGCCGTCTTGCCGCTGCCGACCGGGCCGCCGATGCCAACCGTGAAGGCGCGCTGATTGAAGTCGCGATCCAGCGGCAGTTCGCGCTCGTGAAAATGGCCGGGCGAATCCGCGTGATCGTGCGTGTGGCCGTGGCCGCCATGCGAATGGAAATGGAGCAGCAGATTTGTTTTCATAAAATTATCAACTTTGGAACAAGCGCGAATACAGCCGGTCCTGCGCGCCTTGCCAGAGATCCAGCAACGGCGAAGTTTGCGCCAGATCGTCAAGCGTGAGCGCGGCGCAATTCTGGAGAATTTTTTCCGCATGCGGCGCGAGCCGATGCTGCAACATCTGCGCCTCCATCGGCCCGACAATGTTCAAACGCACCGCCGCCGCCAGCACCGCGCGCAGTTGGTTAAAGAAAAAAATCCGCAGGGCTGTTTCGCGCGGCACCTCGAGCGAACGCAGACACGCGCCAAACACCGGCGCGAAATGGGCGAAGGCAATTTCGGTTTTCGGTTTTCGGTTTTCCGATTTAAAAATGCGTTCGACTGCCGTCAGCAACGCGCGACCCTGCGCGCGGCTCGCGCGATTGGCGACGTGATTGGATGTGAACGCATCGCACAGTTGGTCAAACTCGCCGAGTTTTGCCGGTTCGGCAAACGCCGCCGTCACGAACGGCAAGGCTGCGTGACCGAGTTGATGCAAGCTCGCTTGGAGGAACGAAACCAACTCCGCGCGATTACGAACTTCGCCGTGCTGCCACGCCGCTTCAAGTCCGAGCGAATGCGCGAAACCGCCCGTGGGAAACGCGGAATCGCAAAGTTGCCAGAGCAGCCAGTCATTATTTTTCCCTCCAGCGATTTGGGGAATTGCTTCCTTTGGCCTGGAGATTTTTGACCGTTGCGCAGTTAATTTAATTGCCGGCCTGCCATTTTTTCGGCCGTGACCGTTGATCTGTGAAGCGCGCGACACGATTAAAATAATTGATAACGTTGCGCCAGCGGCAACACGTTCGCCGGCGCGCACGTCAGCAGTTCGCCATCGGCGCGCACCTCGTAAGTTTCCGGATCCACCGTGATCTGCGGCATCGCGTTGTTCCACTTCAAATCTTTCTTGCCGACTTGGCGGCAGCCGCGCACGGCTTCGATGCGCTTGGTCAGGCCGTATTTTTTTCCAACGCCTTTTTGTTTCGCCAACCGGCTGACGAACGCGATGGAACTCATCCCGGTCGCGCGGCCAAACGCGCCGAACATCGGCCGCATGAACACCGGCTGCGGCGTGGGAATGCTCGCGTTCGGATCACCCATCTGTGCCCACGCGATGATGCCGCCTTTGATCACCATCTCCGGTTTCGCGCCGAACATCGAGGGTTTCCATAAAACCAAATCGGCGAGCTTGCCGATTTCAATGGAACCAATGATGTGCGCCATGCCGTGTGCGAGCGCAGGATTGATGGTGTATTTGGAAATGTAGCGTTTGATGCGCAAATTGTCGTTGTCGCCTTTTTCTTCTGCGAGACGACCACGCTGTTGTTTCATTTTGTCCGCCGTTTGCCAGCTGCGCGTGATGACTTCGCCGATGCGGCCCATCGCCTGCGAATCCGAGCTCATCATGCTGATCGCGCCGAGGTCGTGCAAAATGTCTTCCGCCGCGATGGTCTCGCCGCGAATCCGGCTCTCGGCGAACGCCACGTCTTCCGGCAAATTCGGATCGAGATGATGACAAACCATCAGCATGTCGAGATGTTCATCAATCGTGTTGACCGTGTAAGGCTTTGTAGGATTCGTGGAACTCGGCAGCACGTTCGGCTCGCCGCAAATGCGGATGATGTCCGGTGCGTGACCGCCGCCCGCGCCTTCGCTGTGATACGTGTGAATCGTCCGGCCTTTGAACGCGGCGATGGTGCCTTCGACAAAAGTGGATTCGTTCAACGTATCGGTGTGAATCGTCACTTGAATGTCGTGCTGATCGGCCACGCTCAAGCAACAATCAATCGCGGCGGGTGTCGTGCCCCAATCCTCGTGCAATTTTAATCCAATCGCGCCGGCGGCGATTTGATCGCGCAAACCTTCCGGCAGCGCGGTGTTGCCTTTGCCGGTGAAACCAAAATTCAACGGCAGCGAATCCACCGCCTGCAACATCGCTTGAAAATAAAACGGCGATGGCGTGCAAGTCGTCGCGCAGGTGCCGACGGCCGGGCCGGTGCCGCCGCCAACCATCGTCGTGAGTCCGGCGGCGATGGCTTCGTGCGCCTGCTGCGGACAAATGAAATGAATGTGCGTGTCGAGTCCGCCCGCCGTCACGATCAAGCCTTCGCCGGCGATGACTTCGGTCGTGACGCCGATGATCATTTTTTTGGTGACGCCCGCCATCACGTCGGGATTGCCCGCCTTGCCGATGGCGGAGATGAAACCGTTTTTAATTCCGATGTCAGCTTTGTAAATTCCCGTGTAATCAATAACGAGCGCATTAGTGATGACGCAGTCGAGCGCGTCTTTCGCCCCGACGCCTGCCGCCTGGCCCATGCCTTCGCGAATGACTTTGCCGCCGCCGAATTTGCATTCGTCGCCATAAACCGTGAAATCTTTTTCGACTTCGAGAATGAGCGACGTGTCGCCGAGCCGCACTTTGTCGCCCGTCGTCGGACCAAACATGTCGGCATAATGCGCGCGTTTCATTTTGTGCGACATAAAATCAGGCGGCGTCCGGCGTGAGGTAGCGAATGCGTTTGTTCACGTCGGTGTTGATCGAGTGATACGGCTGCGTGAGATTCCCGGCGGCGAAGACGGTCTGGCGCATGTGCTCCATGTCGTCGTCGCCGATGGCATCGGTGAAAATCGGCAGCAAATATTCAATGCCCAGCTTGGAAGGCCGCATCAATTTTGCGTCATAAAAATCCGGGTGCATTGAGCGCGCGTGAATGAGCCCCCACCGATCGCGCAGCCGGTTCGCATCGTAGCCTTCGACGTGAAAACCTTTGGTCGGATTATATTGCAAAATGGAGACGGCGTTGTTGCGGCCTTCGGTCAACATTTCAACAGCCTTCGCGCCGAGTTGCGCCGCGTAAAAACGATCGAACAAAATCGGCCGGCCGCCGCGCTGCGTGTGGCCGACTTTGCGCGTGAAAATCGCTTCGCGCGCCGTTTCACTCCGGCGATAAAGTTTGAAATAATTGTCGCCGATCATCTGAATCAACTTGGAACGCAAGGCTTCCGCCGCGCCGCTCAATTGAATGTTCCCTGCGGGATCGGTGGTTTTCATTTCCGCACCCAGCTCGCGGCCCTGCGAATCCACGATGCCTTCGCCGCAAACGATGACGACATTTTTCTGCAAATCGTAAGTGTGCTTCACGCGCTCGACGAGATGTTCGAGATCGAGCGGCTGTTCCGGCACGAGCAAAATATCGGGGCGGCCGTAAGCCGTGCCCAGCGCGATGTAACCGGAGTGCCGGCCCATCACTTCGATGATGGCGATGCGGCGATGACTTTCCGCCGTCGTGCGAATGCGTTCGACGCCCTGCGCCGAGACAAAAACCGAAGTCGCGTAACCGGGCGTGGCGTAATTGACAATCTGGTCGAGCTGAAAAACCGCGCGCGATTCCGTGCGTTTGTAAGTGAAACCAGATTTGGCCGAGCTGTCGTTGACGCGCACAAATTCATCCGGCTCGCTCGGATAATTCAGGCCGAGGTCGTTATCAATTGTCTTCGGCGCGAGCACGGTGGGCAGGCGTTCGGCCAAAGGTTGCAGGCCGTTCAGCGTGCCGTCGCCGCCGACGCAAATCAGTCCTTCGATGCCCAGCTTGCCGAGGCGCGACGCGATCAGGTCGAGGTCCGCTTTTTTTTCCGGGTCCACGTAATCGCGCGACGAGCCGATGAGCGTGCCGCCTTTCGCGGGATCGAGTTCGGGAATTTCCTGATAGAGCGGATTGAGCAAAACGTGCGGCACGCGCGGATTAAACAGGCTGTTGAAACCTTTGATGAGGCCGACAATCTCAACTTTCAATTGGTTCGCGCGCGTGACGGCGCCGGCGATGGTTGCGTTCAAAGCCGGCGTGTCGCCGCCCGCCGTTAAAATGCCGATGCGTTTCATAATGGTTGATGGGCGAACAAGGCGGATTGGATTTTTTTCAAAGCCGCCTTTTTTCCGGCGGCGGAAACCTTGCCGCCCGCAAGATTATTGCCGCCGCGAATGACTTTTTTTCCGGCGATTTCCACCAGCTTCACGGTCTTGGTTTCGCCGGGTTCAAACCGCACGGCCGTGCCGGCGGGAATATCGAGCCGTTTGCCATACGCCACGCCGCGATCAAACTGCAGCGAAGCATTCGTCTCAATGAAATGATAATGGCTGCCGACTTGCACGGGCCGGTCGCCGAGATTGGTCACGGGAATTTCAGCGGTGGCGCGACCGCGGTTGAGTTCGATTTCGCCGTCGAGAATTTCGGTTGCCCCCGGCATCGGCGCATCGGCGGCCGGTTTAAAAATGGAAATATCCGGCACCGGCAAAAAACTTCCGTGCAAGGCCAGCACGAGGTTTCCATTTTCGCTGGCGATGGGATGATGCACCGTGACAAGCTTTGAACCGTCGGCAAAAGTGCCTTCGACCTGCACGTCGTAAATCATTTCCGGCACGCCGGCCATGACTTGATTTCGTCCAAGCAACTGCCGGCCCACATTCATCAGTTCGGCCACCCGCTTGCCATCGCGGATGAATTCCAGCAGGACGGTCGCGATCAGCGCCACGGCTTCGGGATGGTTCAAGCGCAGGCCGCGGGCGAGTCGTTTTTGCGCAAGAAAACCCGCCTGGTGCAGCATCAGTTTGTCGAGTTCGCGCGGAGACAAGTGCATGAAATTATTTCACCATTTGCGCGCCCACGGGTCGTCGCCGAGCAGCGCGGCAGCAAATTTAAGATGATGATGCAACTGTTGGCCGACGACTTCAACACTTTCACCCGCGAGGCGCAGCACCGCGCCATGGCGAACCGGACTCGCGCTGCAAATCAAATTCGCGCCGCGCGTGACCGGGCGGGTCGAAATCTCCGCCAGCAAATTGGCCGCGGCATTTTGCAGCGGCTCGCCGGCCAGCAGCAAAAGCGCATGACAATTGAAGCGGCCGGTGACGTGCGTCGATGCGAGCGCGCCATCCGCTGAATTCAGCGAAATGGCATCCACAAAAATCCTTTCGCCGGAAACAAACACATCGTTGCGGCTTTGCAAATGGTTGAAGGCCCAGCGTTCGCCGCGCGCGGCGCGACCGGAGCTGAACCAGTCCACGAGCACCAAACCCGCGCCCGCGGCCAGGTGAAACTCCTGACGTTGCGCGTAGGCCGAATCGGCAAACGCCTGCACGGGATCCGGCGCAAAAACGAGCAGCGAATTGGCTTCGAGCCGGGCGGAAGTTTGGTGCGAACACGGCCGGCGCGACGGATTGCGATAGATTTTGGTGGAGGCTTGCGTGCCCAAAAAACAGCGCGCGGCCGCGCCGATATTCAAATCTATCCGCGTCTGGTCGCCGGCAACCAAGCCGCCGCCGAAACTGCTGGCGCACGCCCACACGCTGGCGCCGCGTGATTTGGGAATCAGCATTTTCAGCGGGCTGGCCGATTCCGTCGAGGTAACCGTGCTTTGGCCGGAAACAATTTGCACCTTCAAATGCGCGTGGCCGCGCGGGGCGCGCGCCGGCTCCAAGTTGGTCACGGGCATGATCATTTATTTTTCCGGCCGAGTTACCGCAAGTTAAACGGTCAGGTGTTTTTTGACAATGTCGTCGTTCAGGTGTGCGATCGGTCCCTCGGCCACGACGGTGCCGCGATCCATGATGTAAAAACTGTCGCCGACGGCCAGGCAGAAATCGAGGTATTGTTCGACGAGCAGGATGCTGATTTTGCCTTCCTTTTTGATTTTTACCAGCGTGTCGCCAATGAGGTCAATGATGTTCGGCTGGATGCCTTCGGTCGGTTCGTCGAGGATCAAAATTTTCGGATCGGTGAGCAGCGCGCGGGCGATGGCGAGCTGTTGCTGCTGGCCGCCGCTCAAGACGCCGCCTTTGCGCGGAAGAAATTCTTTCAAGATCGGAAATAATTCCAGCACGCGCTCGACCTGGCCGTTCGCTTTTGTGCCGTGAACGACGAGGCTGATTTTCAAATTTTCCCAGACCGTCAGGTGCGGAAAAATATCGCGGCCCTGCGGCACATAACCGATGCCGAGCCGCGCACGCTGGTCGGGCGGCAAACCGGCGAGTTCGGTGCCGGCGAGATTCACTGAGCCGCCGTCAGGCTTCACGAGACCCACAATGGTTTTAAGCGTGGTGGTTTTGCCGACGCCATTGCGGCCCATCAGGCAAACCAGGCTACGCTCGGGAATGGTCAAGTTCACGCCGCGCAAAATCCGCGAACCATCGTAGCTGACATTGATGTTGGAAAGCGAAAGCATGGCGGCTTAATTTTTCTTTTTGCGGCCGAGATAAACCTCTTTGACGCGTTCGTCATTTTGCACTTCGTCCACGGTGCCTTCGCACAGCACATGGCCTTGATGCAGCACGGTGACTTTGCGGGCGATCTGGCGGACAAACGTCATGTCATGCTCGATCACAATGATGCTGTGCTTGCCTTCGAGGCTCAACAGCAGCTCGCCGGTCTTGTGCGTTTCCTCGTCAGTCATGCCCGCCGCAGGTTCGTCCACGAGCAGCAGCTTCGGGTCTTGCGCGAGCAGCATCCCGATTTCCAGCCATTGCTTTTGACCGTGACTCAACAATCCCGCCTTCGACTCGGCCTTGTGTTCGAGGCCGATTTTTTTGAGAATTTCAAAAATCCGATCGCGGCGTTCCGGTGTGACGCGGGAAAACAAGGTCGTCCACACGCTGCGGCTGCCATGCAGCGAGAGCCAGATATTTTCAAAAACCGTGTGGTCAATGTAAACCGATGGCGTCTGAAATTTCCGGCCGATGCCGAGCTGGTTGATCTGCGCCTCGTTCAAGCGCGTCAGGTCGGTGTCGCGGCCAAATTCAATTTTCCCGCTGTCCGGCTTCGTGCGGCCCGTGATGAGGTCGAGCATGGAACTTTTGCCCGCGCCGTTCGGACCAATGATCACGCGCAGTTCGCCTTCGTCCATGTAAAGTGTGAGATCCGAAATGGCCTTGAAACCCTCGAACGATTTGTTGACCTCTTCGAGCAGCAAAACGAATTCTTGTTTGGGCGGCGGGATGCTCATTCCGGTTTGGACAAGGGTTTTCCTGGTGCGGGCATGGCGATGGCTTCCGCCGTCTGATCGGAATTTATTTTCTCCGGGAAAAATTTCTTTTTCATCGCGCGTAATTGTGCGGGCAAACCAACAATGCCTTTGGGCATGAACAATGTTACCAGAATAAACAGGGAGCCCAAAAAGAGCAGCCAGAGATCGGGATACGCGCGCGTCGCCCAGCTTTTCATCGCGTTCACGGCAAACGCGCCGATGACCGGGCCGATCAACGTGCCGCGGCCGCCGACCGCACACCAGACGACGGCCTCCAAAGATTTGTCCGGGGTCATCTCGCTCGGATTGATGATGCCGACTTGCGGGACGTAAAGCGCGCCGGCCAACCCCGCGATAATGGCGGCGAGAACAAAAACGAACAGTTTAAAATTCGCCGTCGCATAACCGGAAAACAACACGCGGTTTTCACTGTCGCGAATGGCGCGCTGCACCTTGCCAAATTTTGTCGCCGTGAGCCATTTGCAGAGCGCATAGGTCGCGAGCAATAACAGGACGGTGCACAGATAGAGTCCGCGCTGGGTGGCGGGCGTGCGCAGATCGCAGCCGGCCAGAAATTTAAAATCAGTGAAGCCGTTGTTGCCGCCCATAAGCAAATCATTGCGGAAAAATAAAAGACAGCCGGCGTAAGTGAGGGCTTGCGTCAATATGGAAAAATAGACACCGCGAATTCGCGAGCGAAAGGCCAGAAACCCGAACACCAGCGAAACCATCGCCGGCAGAAATACCACCATGAAAATGGAAAACGCAAAACTCGAAAATGGTTTCCAAAACGTCGGCAATTTACTCCAGCCGAGAAAAACCAAAAAGTCGGGAATGGGCTGATGATACTGGCCGAGATCGCCGATCATGCGCATCAAATGCATGCCCATCATATAGCCGCCAAGCGCAAAAAAAAGGCACTGGCCAAGACTTAACAATCCGGTATAGCCCCACAACAAATCCACGCTGATGGCGACGATGCCGTAGCAAAGATATTTGCCATAGACGTTGATGGTGAAATTGCTGACGTGCAGCCAGCTTTCCGGCGCGGTGAACGCGTTCAGCCCGGGCAAAATCACCAGCAAGATCAAAGTGGCCGCCGCCACGATCCACAGTTCCCATTGTATTTTTTTGCCTTGCATGATTTCAATCGAGACTGCGGCTGCGGATCGAGAAAAGTCCGCCGGGCTTCCATTGCAGAAACAAAATGATGGCGGTCAGCACGATGATTTTGCCCATGACGGGCGAGCCGAGTAGTTGTTGCAAGACTTGATCTGCAGTGCCGATGCCGATCGCAGAATAGACTGTGCCGATGATGCTGCCGACGCCACCAACGACCACAGTCATGAAACTATCCACGATATAACTCTGGCCGAGACTTGGGCCCACGTTGCCGATCTGCGAAAGAAAAGCGCCGGCCAAACCTGCGAGACCGGAACCGAAGGCAAAAGTCATCATGTTCACGCGCGTCGTGCGCACGCCCATGCACGCGGCCATCGCGCGGTTTTGCATCACGGCGCGAATGAGCAAGCCGAGCGGTGTTTTCGACAACAGCAGCCAGGTGCCGATCACAATCAGGATCGCGAAGCCGATGACAAAGACGCGATTATAGCCAAAAGAAACGTCGTTGATGGCAAAATGACCGAGCAGCCAGGAAGGCGAATTGACTTGCACGTTGTTCGCGCCAAATACCATGCGGAATAATTGTTGCAGCACCAGCGACACACCCCAAGTTGCGAGCAACGATTCCAACGGACGGCGATATAAAAATTGTATCACCGCACGTTCCAAAACCAATCCCACGACCGCCGCCATGACGAAGCTCAGAGGAATGGCAAAAATAAAATAGCTTTGATAGAACCAGCCGGTGGCGTTCAGGCCGGGCAGATGCAGTCCGAAGCCAAGCTGATGTCCGCCGACATTGAACGGCAGCGTCACGGCAAACGCAAAGCCGGAGCCAAAAATATTTTGCACGACATACGTGGTGTAAGCGCCGACCGCGATCATTTCGCCGTGCGCCATGTTGATGACGCCCATCAGCCCAAAGGTGATGGCCAGTCCAAGTGCGACGATCAGCAGAATGGAACCTAGACTGATGCCGCGAAAAATCGTGCCGAAAAAATTCACCCACCAAATATGCTCCTGAATGGAACTGACGGCGATTTTGGCAGCGGCAGTCACTTTGGGATCCCCTTTGGAATCGGCCAGTTTTTGGAGGTCTTCCAAGTTGCCGATCGAACCCATGGCCGCTAATTGATTAACCGCGGCAACTTGGACGGCGGGATCGCTGTCGCCAAGTTGCAATGATGCGATCCCTTCGTGGATGGCTTTTTTTACCCGCTCATCGGTTTCTTTGGTCAGGCGGTTTTGTAAAATTGGAACATACGACTCGCGTTGTGAATTGCCGATTTTGGTGACGGCCGACCAGCGGGCGTCCGGATCGGGATTGGCCAGGGCAAGCGTGTCGATGGACTGTTGAATGGCGGCGCGCAAATGCATGTCCGTGTCCACGGAATTTAAATCACTGTCCCCAAAGCGCAGTTCTTTGCCGGCATTGTCCTTGACTGGCAGTCCATCCAATATGCGAATCGCGCGGGCTTTGCCATCGGCGTCCTGCTGGTCTTCGAGCAGCACCGGGATTTTGGAGCCATCGGCCGGAGAGTAAATATAAATTCCCCCACGCGTCCAAGCCTGCAGCGTATCGCTGACCGTTTTTGAACCGGTGTCGCCCAAATCATTGATCCATTTCCGCTGGTCATCGCCGCTGCTCAAAATAGTTTGAACCAGTTGCTGGCGGACCAGAGCATCGTCAGCGGGTGGATTGGCCGCCGCCGCTTGATTGCCAGGCAGTGCAAAAAATATTCCAACTAGAATTTTTAAAAGAAATTTCATCAAGTTAAAAAAGGAGCGGAGCTTTGGCCCCGCTCCTTTTATGTTTTTACAACAAACAAACGGAGGATTTGTTACACCGACATTTATTTGGCCGCCGCGAGCTTCTCGTCGAGCCCCTTCAACAGGAACGGTTCGCCATAGACTTGATCAAAGGTTTTGAGAATCTTGAACTGGCCATTGGCCTTGGTCTCGCCAATATAAACATTTTTCGTGGCATGATGATTGGCTTGCATGGTAATCTTGCCGCCAGGACCGTTGAAACTGATGTCGCCGGATTCCAAAACCTTGCGCACGGCATCCACGTCAAACGTGCCGGCTTTTTCCACGGCCTCCTTCCAGAGATACACGCCGTCGTAAGAAAGCACCATCGGACTATCCACCGCACGTTTTTCCTTGATCACGCCGGGATAATTTTCGGTGGTCAACCAGGCATCCCAGTTTTTCAAAAAGGCTTTGTTTTCGGGCGTCTTCAGCGACATGAAATAAGTCCAGCAACCGAGCTCGCCCACCATGTCCTTGGTGGGCATGCTGCGCAATTCGTCTTCCGCGAGACTGAACGAAACCACTGGGCAATCGGACGGTGACAAACCGGCGGCGACGATTTCCTTGAAGAACGGCACGTTCGAATCGCCGTTGATCGTGTTGATCACGCAGGCATCGCCACTGGCGGCAAACTGCTTGATTTCGGCCACGATTTGTTGAAAATCGGTGTGACCAAACGGAACATACTTGCCGGCGGAGATTACCTTGCCATCTGCATCTTTGCGGAAGCCACCGCCGATATTTTCGGCGGGAATGCCGTGCAAGAGCAGATATTTATATAAAATTAAGTCGGTAGTCTGCGGATAGACATAGTCGGTGCCGATGAGGTAGAATTTTTTCTTGCCTTGAGCCAAGAGATAGTCAACCGCTGGCGTCGCCTGTTGATTGACGGCTTCGGCGGTGTAAAAAATGTTTTTGGACAATTCTTCACCTTCGTATTGCACAGGATAGAATAACATTCCGTTGTCTTTTTCAAAAACCGGGAGCACGGATTTGCGGCTGACCGAAGTCCAGCAGCCGAACGTGGCGGCCACCTTGTCTTCTTCGAGGAGTTGTTTGGCTTTTTCCGCGAACAGCGGCCAGTTGGATGCGCCGTCAACTATGACCGGTTCAATCTTATAAGACTTATCGCCGACCTTGACGCCACCAGCACCGTTTATCTCGTCCATGGCGAACAAGATGACGTCGCGCAAAGAGGTTTCGCTGATGGCCATGGTTCCACTCAAGGAGTGTAATATGCCTACTTTGACGGTGTCTTCCGCCAAGGCATGCGAGGTCGTGTTCAGCGCGACCGCCAGCGCCATTAATTTGAATAGATTTTTTTTCATAACATTAAATTAAGATTAAAGATTGAATAAGTTGGTTCATTTAAATCAGCTTAGAACAGATAAGAGACGCCGCAGCCGATGATAATACGATCTTTCTTTCCGTCCGGGTCCAGACCGCCGGAATAAGAGGTATAGTCATAGCGAATTTCCGGCTGAATTTTCAGATTGGGAACCGGCTTGTAATTAAGGGTCAGCGTTATGCTGCCCAAACTGCCGTCGGAATCAGTCGAGAAAGGCAGAGCGCTGCCGGCCGGAAGACCAGGAATAGGACGCACCGAGGGTCCGAGGGCGCCGTCGCGATTATCTATAAAGTCGGCCCGGAAGGCTAACCCGACCTTGGAGGTGAAGTCATACCAAACCCAGCCGCCGACGGACCAAAGATCGCTGGCATTGGCCGGCGTGCTAAAGTTGAAATAATCCACCTCGAAACCCGTGCCAAGTTTGCTGGTAAATTGGTAGCCGCCGATCGTTGACGCGCCGGAAGTCGTGCCGCCGGGAGCCGCCGTGCTCTCATACCATCCAATCAGGTTGATCCAAAGATCCTTGATCGGTTTAAAGTTCAGGCTGCCACTGAAAGCTTTCCCCTGGTTGTTATCCACGGGGCCGGAAAACAGTCCGTTGTCCACCCGCAACGTCAGCCCAATCTTGTCCGTAAAATTATATGTGCCTTGAATGCCGGCCGAAGGACCGTTGCCGGTGAACCACCATTGGTTGCCTTGCGAGAAATTGGGGTTGGCCGCGCCGCCGTCGCCGGATTCCCAGTTCAATAACGAAATCAATTCGCCGGCCTTGATGTCCAGGCCGGTGCCGATGGGCACATTCAATTCCACGTAAGCTTCCCGCAAATCATTGAAGCTGGTGTTGCTGCCCACGCCATTCGCGCCGCCCGAATTTAAATCAGGAGCGTCGTCGCCAAACAACAAGGACGCTTGGAAACCGGCGTCCCACTTGTCGGACGACACTGGTTTGCTAGCGATCGTCAGTTTAAATTTATTCAGGGAAAATGAATTGTCCTTCGTATCCCAAAGATACGCGTCATCGTAACCCGACGATGGGCGGCGCGTGTTGTAAAAATACGAGGCCTGCACAAAGCCGCTGACCGTCAAATCATCCATGGCCGAGACCAGCTTGGGCGCGGGCGAACCGCTGGGAATCAAACCCTCTTTTTGCGCCAACTGTTCCAATGCCGTCACGCGCGCCTGCAAGTCTTGATTTTCCTTGGCCAGAGTGGCCGCATCCTGCGCCAGCGCGAGGCTGGTGGCCCCGCCCAAGAAAAGGCCGCCGACACAAAGCCGGCGAGAAAGAGTCTTTTTGGTTTGAAGGGATTTTTTCATGAGTTGGTTAATTGGGATTTTGTTTTTCTGTTTTTATTTTTGGTTTACTTGGTTCTTTCAAATTTTCCATCCAGTCGGCGGACAAGGCTTGGCGTCTTTAATGCTCTGTTGATTTTTGAACGCTGTTTTTGGATTCCGTCCTGTCCGATCGTGAATTTAGCATTCACGATGCCAGAGGTTGGCGGAGCCGGGATTAATCGTTCTGAAATGATTTCACAATCATTGTGAGTAAATCGCACATATGAATGAATCGCTTAACAGCAGACAGTTGAAAGCGTTTGTGGTGCTGGCCAAAACCGGCAGTTATACCAAAACCGCGCAGGAGCTCTTCGTCACGCATTCGGCCATTTGCCATGCGATGCGTGAGCTTGAAGCGGATGTGGGGTGTCGCCTTTTTGCCAAAGTGGGCAAACATATTGCCCTGACCGAGGCGGGCGAGGCGTTATTGTCCCACGCCTTGCGCGCGCTCGCGGAATTGGATCAAGCCCGCCAGACGTTGACTTATTTGAATAAATGGGGAACCCGGCGTTTGCGGGTGGCGGCCGATGCAATTTTTCTTTCGGTTTTTCTGACGCCCGTCTTGTTGAAGTTCCACAAGGAATCGCCAAACATCTTGCTGCAAATCGAATCGTCGGAGGCCAATGATTCGCTCAACCGGCTGGAAAAGAATGAGGTTGATATTGTTCTGACCGAAAAGCCGTTGAACAATGACGCCGTCGATTTTTATCCACTGTTGACCGATCAGTTCCATCTCATCGTTAAATCCGGGCATCCGCTCGCCGCCAAAAATGGCGCGCTGGCCGATGAATTTGGCAAATATCCCTGTTTCTTGATCAAGGATTCCAGTCAACGCGTGAAACAAGTGGAGGATTTTTTACTGAAACAAAAAATCCAACTGAACCTCCTGGGAGAAATTGAGAATCTGGGGACCATCAAGGAATTGGTGAAGCGCACGCTGGCCATAAGTTTCTTGCCACGCTGGAGCATTGCCAAGGAACTGGAAAATCATTCGGTGGTTTCCCTGCCTTACGGGCGAAAAGTGTTTGAGCGCACGTGGGGCTTCGTGTGTTCCCGCAGCCGACCGCTCAACCTGACGGGTTCCACCTTGCTGAAACTGTCGCGGAAGCACGTCGCGGAGGCGGAATTAAAAGCGCAAGATGTCGTCAAGGTGGGCGTGCTGCATTCATTGAGCGGCACCATGGCCATAAGCGAAACTTCATTGCGGGATGTGCTGTTGTTTGCGTTTGATGAAATAAACAATGCCGGCGGCATCAAAGTGGGCGACCGAGCCTACAAGATTGATCCAGTGATTGTTGACGGCGCGTCCAACTGGCCATTGTTCGCGGCCAAAGCCAAGGAACTGCTGGTGGAAGACAAGGTGGCGGTGACCTTTGGCTGCTGGACCTCGGTGAGCCGAAAATTCGTGCAGCCCGTTTTTGAAAAGGAGAACGGATTGCTGTTTTATCCCGTCCAATATGAAGGCGAAGAATTGTCCAAAAACATTTTCTACATCGCCGAAACCGTGAACCAGCAGGCCATTCCGGCGGTGGATTATCTCTTGGCCCAAGGCAAAAAAAAATTCCACCTGATCGGCACCGATTATGTTTATCCGCAAACCACGAATTTGATCCTCTATAAATATCTGCTTCTGCATGGCATTCCGGCGGAGAACATCGGTGGCGGTTTCCGGAAGGATGCGGATGGCCAGGTCATTTCCGCCGGCAAATACGTTCCGTTTGGCTATACGGATTTTTCGCCGATCATCGCCGACATCAAACGCTTTGCCGCCGCCGGTGACGCCTGCGTGATCAACACGATCAATGGCGATTCAAATGTTCATTTCTTCAAAAAAATTGTGGCCGCCGGTTTGACGTCGGCGGACTGTCCGGTGGTTTCCTTCAGTATCGCGGAAGATGAGTTGCGCAGTCTGCCCACCAAAAATCTGGTCGGTGAACTCGGTTGCTGGAGTTATTTCATGTCGCTCAAAACACCGGGCAATAAAACTTTTCTTAAAAATTGGTATAATTGGCTGAAAACCGAAAGCTATCCCGGCGTCATCAAGGAAAAACGCGCGGTGGACAGCCCGATTGTCCTTTCCTACAACGGCGTTTATCTGTGGAAGAAAGCGGTGGAAAAAGCCGGCACCTTCGATGTGGATGCGGTGCGCCATGTGCTCGAATCCGGTAATATCAGTTTCGAAGGTCCCGGCGGCAAAATCACCGTCCAAGCCAATCATCATTGCACCAAGAATGTTTACATCGGCGAAACCAAGGCCAACGGACAGTTCAAAATTTTGGAAACTTTCCCGCAGGTGGTGGGCGAACCGTTCATCGCCGAGCCTTTTCTTTTGAAAAGCCTGAACGAAAAAAAAATGGCCGGAAATTTCCCCGGCCGGGACCGGCGCCTGTGAGGCGGCGGCATTCCGGAAGCATCCCGCCCGCTTGCTGGCAACATGTTTTCAACTGAGCCCGCCGCCAGGTCGGTTGCGCGATTTTGAATTTTTTTAGCTTTTGATTTCTGGTGACAAAAGCAATCGGTTCGTAAAAAGAAAAAACCGGTTGCCCCTTTTGAAGCAACCGGTCAACAAGTCATCCGGCGGCCAAACTCGGCGCACCAAAAATCCTGTCGCTTTAAGGGAGGAATTTTTTGCGAGCGGCGACCAGCGTCAAGGCCGTTGCTCCCAGCGCCAGCGAGCTTGGCTCGGGCACGGTTACGATGAAAGCTTGGATGCCTTGGTTGCTGCTCATGGCGTATAAATCCTGTGACACGCTGCCATCAGCATTATCGGTCACGGCTCCCCAGGCTAGTTGGCCGGTGGCATTGGCGTTGGCGGTGAGTGTGCCGGTCGTGTTGTTGAGGCTCGTAATGTAAACCGGATTGTTCGGGTCCGTGTCGTTGTAGAGACTGACGTGCGAATCACCGGTGCTTTGCACGGCGAGCAACGCTTCCCCGCCCAGAAGGGTGTAGGCCAGCAAGCGGTCGGCGGTGGCACCGGCTGGGTCGGGAATCGTGGGGCTGCCCAGCAGCGTGCCGGTCGAGCCGGAAAAACTGGTGTTGCGGTAAAGACTGCTGCCTTGCGATCCGAGCACATGGCTGGAATCGGTGAAGGTGAGCCCCAGACGAAAATCACCCGCCGTCGGACCGGTCAAGCTGACAGCCGTCGCCGAGCCGAGCGTGGGGTTGATGATCGCATAACCGTTATTGCCGGCGACCGTCGGACTGTTCCCATAGCCGGAAGCAATCAACGTGGAACTGCCACTGCCCGTGACCGCGAGACTGTCACCGACGCGTGCGCCCGCCAAACCGCCGTTGCCAGAGTAAGCCACCGTCGGCGTCGCCGCATTATTGGCCCACGAATAAATTTTGTATGGGGTGGTGGTGGACTGGGTCGTTAAATTGTTCGCATAAATGGTGCCGTCCTGGCCCACCCCAATGGTATTGAGGGCGAATGTCCCGCCGGTGATGCCCGCGGTGTTCAGGGAGCCGATGTCGGCGCCCGTCAATGGATTCAGAATGCGCACCGCCGTGCCGCTGGCGCGGCTCACCAAATAAAGATCGCCGTTGCCGTAAGCCAGGCCGCGCTCGGTGCTGCCGGTGGTTAAATAAGTGTAACCGCCCGCGCCGGGTGCCAGCCACCCATTGGCACCAAAACTGGTCAGTGCGGTCATGGTCTGGGCCGAGGCTGTCCCGCCGAGCGCGCCGCCCAGCACGGCGGCACTGATTATTTTTGCGACGTAGTTCATGATAGTTGTTAATTTTTCTGATTGGGGTCGAAATCGCGGCGTTCCTTCTCGCGCCGCTGACTCGCAACTAAGCCCCACATTAAATTTGCCGGCAACTCTGTCAAGGGATTTTGCGATTTTACAAAAAATAATTTTTCGCGCGTCCGCGGCCACGGCGGCACTCTGATTTGCCGCCCGGCCATCGCCTTCGGAATATTGTCCCGTTTGGGCAAGGACCGGGAAAATTTACTTCGAAAACCCTGCCTCAAAATTTTGGAGCGAACTTGCGCAACGTGAGATAAACGGCGAACGCCACCGCAAAACCGATGAACCACGCATAATTATAAAGGTGCGCCAGCGCGGGCGGAACTGTCTCCGCGTTTAGCAATTTTACGTTAATCAAAAATCCCGGCAGACTGGGAAGCGCCCCGATCACCAATGAAATCAAGGCAACCACGCTGACACCGTTCGTGAAACGATATTCGCCATCGGTTTGATAGAGCGCAGTCGCATTCAGTCTGCAGCGGCGGCACACAAAATAATCGGCGATCAAAATTCCACCGATGGGTCCGAGCAATGCGCTGTAAGCGATCAGCCAGGTGAAAATATAGCCGGTCGGATCGGCCACCAGTTTCCAAGGCATCATCAGCACGCCAATGATGCCGGTGATAAGCCCGCCGAGGCGGAAGGAAATTTTCTTCGGCGCGAGCTGCGCAAAATCATTCGCGGGCGAAACGACGTTCGCAGCGATGTTCGTGGCAAGCGTCGCCACGCACAGCGCCAGCATTGCGATGACGAGCACGAAGGGATTTTGAAAGCGCGTCAGCACTTCGACGGGATCCCAAATCGTTTGGCCAAAAATAATCGTGGTGGCCGACGTGACCGCCACGCCGATAAAGGCAAACAACGCCATCGTCGTTGGCAGGCCGAGCGTCTGGCCGATGACTTGGTCGCGCTGCGATTTGGCGTAGCGCGAGAAGTCGGGAATGTTCAACGAGAGCGTCGCCCAAAAGCCAACCATGCCGGTCAGCGCGGGAAAAAAGTAAGTCCAGAATTGTCCGGCTTTCGGCTGGCCGCGCGCGAAGGCTGATGGCTGCGATAAAATTGGTCCGAACCCGCCGGCTTTATTGTAGGCCCAATACAGCAGCGCCAAACCGAGCGCAATGAGCAGAGGTGCTTTGATGTTCAGCAGCCAGCGGATCGTTTCGATGCCGCGATAAACAACGAACAGGTTGACGCACCAGAAAAAAAGAAAACACAGAAATTGTCCGAAGGTGATGCCAAACCAATTGGTCGCTGGCAAAATATTGATGTGAAAAATCACCGCGCAAATTTTATAAATCGCCTCGCCGCCGATCCACGTTTGAATGCCAAACCAGCCGCACGCGACGAGCGCGCGGAGAATAGCCGGCACGTTCGCGCCCGTGGTGCCGAACGCGGCGCGGCAATAAACCGGAAACGGAATGCCGAATTTGGTTCCCGCGTGCGCGTTGAGAATCATCGGAATGAGCACGATGAGATTCGCGAGAAAAATGGTCAGCACGGCTTCCGACCAGTTCATGCCGCCGCTGATGAGCGAGGACGCGAGCATGTAAGTCGGGATACACGCGGCCATGGAAATCCACAGCGCCGCAAAACTCAACGCGCCCCATTTGCGGGCCGACGGCGGCACCGGCGCGAGGTCGGCGTTGAACAATCGGCTTTGCGTGAGATCCACTTCGACATCGGGAGCATTGGCCGTCAGACCTGAAGGAATGGAGTTCATTCGCTTCGGTCAAACGCCGATGTCCTCGTTCCACAACTGCGGTTTGGCCGCGATGAAATCTTTCATCATTTGAATGCACTCCGCATTCTGCAGCACTTCGACTTTCACACCGTTCGCGCGCAGATGTTCTTCGTCGCCCATGAAGGTGACGTTTTCACCGACGACAACGTGAGGAATTTTGTAGAGCTTGATGGCACCGGAACACATCGGACACGGCGACAGCGTCGTGTAAATCGTGCAGCGCTCATAAACCTTGGCCGGCAGACGACCGGCGTTTTCGAGCGCGTTCATCTCACCGTGATGAATCACGCTGCCGTGCTGCACGCGCTGGTTGTGGCCGCGCCCGATGATCCGGCCGTCGCACACGAGCACCGAGCCGATGGGAATGCCGCCGGCCGCCAGTCCTTTTTTCGCCTCATCAATCGCCGCTTGTAAAAATGGATCCATAAAATTTAAAAATGACTCGGTTTGCGTTGCAGAAATTTCCCGTGTCCATGTTTGCCGACGAATTTCCCATCGCGCACCGCAACCTGCCCGCGCACGGTGACGACGCTCGGTCGGCATTCGATTTTCCAGCCTTCAAACGCGCTGTAATCCACGTTCATAGACTGCGTCTTCACGGAAATTTTGCCGCGATGATTGGGATCGAACACCACGAGGTCGGCGTCTGCGCCGGGTTGGATCGTGCCTTTGCGCGGAAAGAGATCGAACAGCTTCGCGACCTGCGTGCTGGCGACGTTCACGAACGTATGCAGGTCAATCTTCCCCGCCTTCACGCCGTAGGTGTAAAGCAGCTTGATGCGTTCTTCGAGCGACGGAATGCCGTTGGGAATCCTGGTGAAATCATTTTTGCCCATCGGCTTCTGCGTCTTGAAATCGAACGGCGCGTGGTCGGTGGCGACGGTCTGCACGAGGCCGTCGCGCAGGCCGTTCCACAGAATTTCCTGGTTGCGCTTGTCGCGCAGCGGCGGCGACATAACAAATTTCGCGCCCTCAAACTTCGGCTTCTCGGCAAAAGTTTTGTCGAGCGTGAGATATTGGATGAGCGTCTCGACTGCTACGCGCACGCCGCGTTGACGCGCGGCAATTGCCTCGTCCAATGCTTCCTTGCAACTCAGGTGGACGATATAAGTCGCTGCACCGGTAAGCTCGGCAAAGGTCATCAAGTGGTGCACGCCCTCGGCCTCGACGCGCGGCGGACGGCTTTCGTGATGCTGGCCCGGATCGGTTTTGCCCGCAGCGAGCAATTCCTGGCACCGCTCCGTGATGAGCGTTTCATTTTCGCAATGCGCGGTGACGATGACGCCAAGTTTCTTCGCCAGTTTGAGCGTGCGATAAAGTTCCGTGTCATCAATTCCAAACGCACCTTTGTAGGCGAGAAAAACTTTGAACGAGCTGATGCCGCGCTTCACGATTTCGCGAAGCTGTTTTTCGGTCTTGTCGTCAAACTTCGTCACGCCCATGTGAAACGTGAAGTCGCACGCGGACTTGCCGACCGCTTGTTTCATCCACAACTCAAAGCCTTCCAGCGTATCGTCCTTGCGCGATGGACAGCACATCTCGATCAGCGTCGTCGTGCCGCCAACGAGCGCGGCTTCGCTGCCCGTGATGTAATCGTCCTTCGCCAGCGTGCCCATGAACGGCAGATAAATGTGGACATGCGGATCAATGAAACCGGGGAAAACAAATTTGCCCTTCGCATCAATCACTTCCACTCCTTTCGGCGGCACGATGTCGCGGTCAATGCGCGTGATGGTTTCGTTTTCGCAGAAGATGTCCGCGATGTAGCGCGAATCTGCGGTGACTATTTCGCCGTTCTTGATTAAGAGACTCATAATTTTTAGACAAAATTAAAAACTCACGTTGCGAAGCCAAAAAATAATCCTGCATAATTCTGTAAATTCTGTCTTTTATTTTTTCTCCGTATGCCAGATGTCGCCTTCGCCATAACTGAACCAGCGGCTCGTCGTGACTTTCTGCTGCGTGAAAAACTGCACGCCTTCGCGGCCTTGCATGTGCAGATCGCCGAAAAACGATTCGTTCCAGCCGTTGAACGGAAACCATGCCATCGAAGCTGGCACGCCGATGTTGATGCCGACCATGCCGCAATTGATGCGATGCTTGAATTCGCGCGCCGCCTTGCCGCTGCGTGTGAAAATCGAAGCGCCGTTGCCGTAAAACGATTTGTTCGCCAGCTCGATGGCCTTATCCAAATCGTCCATGTGCATCACGTTCAGCACCGGGCCGAAAATTTCTTCCTTCGCCACGGTGGTGCCGCTTTGAACGTGGTCGAGAATCGTCGCGCCGACGTAAAAACCATTCGGCGCTTCGCTGACTTTCACGCCGCGACCGTCGGCAGGAATTTTTGCGCCTTCCTTCACGCCGGCTTCGATCAATTCCAAAACGCGGTCGCGATGCTGGCGCGTGATGACCGCGCCCATGTCCGGCTGCGCTTCGCGATCGGTTGGGCCGACTTTTATTTTTCGCGTTGCATCAATCAAGGTTGGCAAAACACTTTTCTCCGCGCCGCCGACGATGACCGCCGTTGAACCCGCCATGCAGCGTTCGCCGGCGCAGCCGAACGCGGCTTCAATGACGCCGCGCGTGGAATTTTCCACGTCGGCATCGGGCATGATGATGACGTAATTTTTCGCGCCGCCATTGGACTGGACACGCTTGCCGTGTTTCGTGCCAGTCTCGTAAATGTAGCGCGCAATCGGCGTTGAGCCGACGAACGAAATAGCTTTCACTTTCGGATGCGTGAGCAGCGCGTCCACGACTTCGCGTCCACCATGAACGATGTTGAAGACGCCTTTCGGCAGGCCGGCTTTTTCCAGCAGCTTTGCAATTTTGATCGCCGTGAGCGGAACCTTTTCGCTCGGCTTGAGCACAAAAGTATTTCCGCACGCGATCGCAATCGGATACATCCACAGCGGAACCATCGCGGGAAAATTGAACGGCGTGATGCCGACGCAGACGCCGAGCGGCTGGCGGATCGCCTCGCAATCAATGCCGCGCGCGATGTTTTCCAAAACTTCGCCCATCAGCAGCGACGGCACGCCGAGCGCGAACTCGACGACTTCCATGCCGCGCTTCACGTCGCCGCGCGATTCGGCCAAAGTTTTTCCGTGCTCGCGCGTGTTGCTGCGGACGATTTCTTCAAAATTATCTTCGAGCAGCATTTTGAAGCGCGCAAGAATCCGCACTCGTTCAACCGGCGGCGTTTCCATCCACGCCGGGAACGCGGCGTGCGCGGCCTCGACGGCGGCATTCGCATCCGCGAGATTTCCGACCGGACATTCAGAAATCACTTCGCCGATGGACGGATTGAAAACCGGCGTGCGCCCGGTTTTGGATTCAAGCCATTCGCCGCCGATGAAATTGGGACACGGTTCAAGTTGAGCCATAAATAAATTTACCGCCGAGGCGTAGAATTTTTCAGACAGAATTAACAGAATTTTACAGATTTAAAATTTGGTTTCCGCGAATCGTTTTTAATTCGGCTAATTCTGTAAATTCCGCCTTCAGTTTTTTAACGCGCCAAGGCATCCGATTGCTTCACAAAATCGCTGCCGGTCCATTCGCCGTCAGCTTGAACCATTTTTTTGGCGGGCGCGGCGGCGGCGGCTTTTTGTGCCGCTTTGCGTTCGGTCTGGCGTTTCACCAGATCGGCGTGCGTGGTGAAATACGGCAGCGACTTGCCCTTGAAATCGGCGAGCGTTTCGAACTTGTGCTTGGCCATGAACGCGAGCAGTTCGTCGCACATCGGCTTCACGCATTCATAGCCGAACTTCATCACGCCGGTGCAGACTTGCACGGTGTCCGAGCCGAGCAAAATAAATTGCGCGGCGTCGTTGCCGCTCTCGATGCCGCCGAGACCGGAAAGCGAACGTCCGGGAAATTCCTTTTGAACCATCGTCGCGATTTCCATGACCATGCGCAGCGCAATCGGTTTCACGGCCTTCGACGAATAACCGCCGGGCGTCGTGTAACCTTCCACGCTCGGTTCGGGCCGCAGCGTTTCCAGATTCACGCCGACGACGCTGCGGATCGTGTTGATCGCCGCGAGTCCGGTCGCGCCGCCGCGCAACGCCGCGCGTGACGGGTCTTCGATGTGCGTGATGTTCGGCGTCATCTTCGCCCAGAACGGTTTCGTCGCGGCGCTTTTCACCCAGCCGCAAACTTCTTCGAGGATGCCCGGGTCCTGGCCCATCGCCGCGCCCATTTTGCGTTCCGGCAAACCGTGCGGGCAGGAAAAATTCAGTTCAAAGCCGTCCACGCCGGAAGCCTCGCAGCGCTTGACGAGTTCGATCCACGCGTCCTGATTGTATTCTTCCATGATGCTCGCGATGAGCACGCCGTCGGGATGCAGATTTTTGCATTTCTTAAATTCCTCCTCCCAAATCTTGAACGGCCGGTCGCTGATCAACTCAATATTTTCCCAGCCGATGACTTCACCGCTCGTCGCGAGCAATTTGCCGTAACGCGGCGTGACGTTGACGACTTTCGACGCGTCGAGCGAAACCGTTTTCGCGATGACCGCGCCCCAGCCTTCTTGAAAGGCTTTGCTGATGACATTGAGATTGGTTCCCGGCGGCCCGGATCCAATGATGAATGGATTCGGCAGTTTAAGTCCGTCAACAACGGTGGCTAAGGTCGGCATAATTTCGTTTTCCTTGTAACTTGTTTTTAATTTTTAACTCGCTTTCGCTGCATTGGCTACAATAATTTTGCACAAAGGATAAATTGCAGCGGCTCATGAATTCATCGCCGAACCCAAAACGCACCATTGCCGAACTGAAGGAACTTCGCACTTTCACCAGTGACGAAAACGGCGCGCAACGCGTCGCCTTCACGCCGATGTGGACAACGACGCGCGCGTGGCTGCGCGAAAAACTCGGCGGACTTCCTGTCGAAATGCACACGGACGCCGCCGGAAATTTTTGGGCAACCTTGCGTGGCGCTTCGGAAAAATCCCTGCTGATCGGTGGCCACATGGATTCTGTCCCGAACGGCGGCTGGCTCGACGGCTGCCTGAATGTTTTAGCGGGCGTGGAAATTTTGCGCCGCATCAATTCGGAATTTAATGGCCAGCCGCCGATCACAATCCGCTTAGTGGATTGGGCCGATGAAGAAGGCGCGCGGTTTGGCAAAAGTCTGTTCGGCTCGTCCGCATGTTCCGGCAATTTGAATCTGGACGAAGCGCGCGGCTTGAAAGATAAAAATGGAATCACTTTGCCCGACGCGCTAAAAGAAGTTGGTGTGGATTTCGAGCGTGTGAAAGATTCCGGCAAGGAACTGAAAAATGCCGCCGCGTATCTGGAATTGCACATCGAGCAAGGCCCGGTCTTGCTGGACTTGGATTTGCCGCTCGGCGCGGTGCTCGGAACTTTCGGTGTCGAGCGTCACGCCATCACGTTTCATGGTCAGGCCGCGCATTCCGGCAGCACGCCGATGAAGCGTCGCCAAGACGCGTTTCTCGCCGCCGCCAAAATGAGTTTGGAAATTTACAAGATTGCCGAACACAGCCACGGCGGCGTTTGCACCATTGGTTCCTGCACGACCAAACCGGGCATCGTCACCAGCGTCGTGGAGGAATGCCGTATTACGCTGGATCAACGGCACCTTGATGCCACGGCGCTGGCAAAAATGCTGCAGGAAGCGCGCGCCGCCAGCGAGCAATTTGCGCGCGAAGGCAACGTCCATGTCGCGTGGGAAAGACTTTGGCAGATCGCGCCGCGGCCGTTCAATAACGAACTCATTGCGCTGTGCGACGAAGCCATCCGCGAAACCTGCGGCCAGGTTCATCGCCTGCCGAGCGGACCATTGCATGACGCAGCCGAAGTCGCGGCCGCCGGCGTGCCGACCGTGATGATGTTCGTCCAAAGTCTCCACGGCATCAGCCACAACAAAATCGAGGACACGAAAGAGGAACACCTCAAACTCTGCGTCACCGCCTTTGACAAATTGACCGATAAGGCGATGCATTGGATTCAAGCGAGCCGCTGAAATTATGTCTGATGCCCTGGAATTTATTTTAAACGGCAAAACTGTTCGCGCGGAAAATCTTTCGCCGAACACCACGCTGCTGGAATTCTTGCGCGCCCACGGCTTGACCGGCGCGAAGGAAGGCTGTGCCGAGGGCGATTGCGGCGCGTGCTCGGTGGCGCTGGTTGAATCCGGCGCAAACGGCAAACCAACGTATCGCGCGGTGAACAGCTGCCTCATGCCGATCTGCCTGGTCGCGGGCCGCGAACTCGTGAGCGTCGAAGGGGTTGGCAACTCCGCGCTCCGCGCTCCGCACTCCGCCTTTTCCGGATTGCATCCCGTGCAACGCGCGATGGCCGAAGGCTACGGCTCCCAATGCGGCTATTGCACGCCGGGTTTTATCTGCTCGCTGTTTGAGGGTTACTATCGCGATGATTTGAAAACCGATGCGGACCTCGACGAGCAGCTCGCGGGAAATCTTTGCCGTTGCACCGGCTATCGGCCGATTCGGGACGCGGCGTTAAACGCGTTTGCATGCCAAAAGCGCAATACGGAGCGCGGCATCAAAGACGAATTTGCCGAGCGTTTGAAAAGTGCCGATCCAAAACTTGGTGCGGCAAGTTTCGCGAATGCGGGAGAAAATTTTTTCCGCCCGCTGTCGCTTCGGGAGGTGTTTCAACGGCTCAAAGAAAATCCCGACGCCAAACTGATCGCCGGCGCAACGGAATTGGGATTGGCCATCACGAAACGATTCAAAAAATTTGCCACATTGATTTCGACGGAAGCCGTGGCGGAATTGAAAAGCGTCGCCGGCACGCGAGACGAATTTCGAATTGGCGCCGCCGTCACGCTCACGGAAATCGAGGACAAACTTGGCGCGGAATTTCCGGCGCTTGGCGACATGCTGCGCGTGTTCGGCTCGCGTCAAATCCGCAATCGCGCCACGATGGGCGGCAACCTCGTCACCGCCTCGCCCATCGGGGACAGCGCCCCGGTGCTGCTCGCGCTCGACGCAAAAATAATTCTGGCCTCCGCCACGGGCGAGCGGGTTTTGCCCATCAACGATTTTTTTGTCGCCTATCGCACAACCGCGCTGCGGCCGGAAGAAATTCTTAAAACGATTTTGATTCCGCGCGGCGTTTCCGCGCCGCAGCTTACGCGGCGATCCGCCTGGTTCAAGGTTTCGAAGCGGCGGGAAATGGACATCAGCACGGTCGCGGCCGCTTTTGTGGTGGATTTGGACGAGCAAAAAATGGTCCGCCACGTCCGTCTGGCATTTGGCGGCGTGGCCGCCCTGCCTTCGCGCGCCCGGAAAACCGAAGCCGCCCTGCGCGGAAAAATCTGGAGCCAAGAAACGGTTCAAAGCGTTTTGCCGGTCTTGGAAAAAGAGTTCCTGCCGATTTCCGATGTGCGCGGCTCGGCCGAATATCGCCGCGGCCTTATCACCAGCTTGCTCGAGAAATTTTTTGATGCGGAGTTGATCAAGCCGAATCGACACACAAACCATGGCGAATTAATTCAGAACAGATTTGCCGCTGCGGCCACAAAAGCGCCGCCGCACGAAAGCGCGCACAAGCATGTTACCGGCGAGGCGATTTACACGGATGATTTTGGCGCGCGCAAAAAAATGCTCGAGGTCTGGCCGGTCTGCGCGCCGCACGCGCGGGCAAGAATTTTGCGCCGCGACATTTCTCCCGCGAAAACGATGCCGGGAATTGCCGCCGTTCTATTGGCGGAAGACGTGCCGGGCTTGAATGATGTCGGCGCGGTGCGGCACGATGAAGTCTTGCTCGCCGACAAAGAAGTTTTTTTTCACGGCCAGATCATCGCGCTCGTTGTGGGCGAAACGCCGGAGGCCTGCCGCAATGCCGCCGCAAAAATAATGGTCGAATACGAACCGCTCGCGCCGATTTTGAAAATCGCGGACGCGGTCGCGCAAAACAGTTTTCACACGGAACCGAATTTCATCCGGCGCGGCGAAATCAATTCCGCGTTGCAAAATTCACCGCAAATTTTGGAGGGCGAATTTCATCTCGCCGGCCAGGAACATTTTTATTTGGAAATGCAGGCGGCGTGCGCGGAACCGGGCGAGGACGGCGCGATGTTCGTGACTTCTTCGACGCAGCATCCGTCGGAAGTGCAGCACATCGTCGCGCATTTGCTGCACGTGCCGGTGAATCATGTCGTCGTGCAAAGCCCGCGCATGGGCGGCGGTTTCGGCGGCAAGGAAACGCAGGCGGCAACGTTCGCGGCGCTCGCGGCTTTGGCAGCGGCGAAGACAAATCGTCCCGTGCGCGTGCGCGTGAATCGCGACCTCGACATGATGCTGACGGGCAAACGGCATCCGTTTCTGGCGAAATTCAAAATTGGTTTCAACGGCGACGGCGATCTGCTCGCGGCAAAAATCGAACTTATTTCCAACGGCGGCTGGTCGCTGGATTTGTCCATGCCCGTCACGGATCGCGCGGTGTTTCATCTGGATAATTCTTATTACATTCCCGCCGTTGAATTTTCCGGCCAAGTGGCGAAAACCAATCTCGCTTCAAACACGGCGTTTCGCGGTTTTGGCGGACCGCAGGGCATGCTGGTCATCGAGGAAATCATTGATCGCATCGCGCGCCGGCTCGGCAAAACGCCGGAAGAAATCCGCGAGCGCAATCTGTATCGCGGCAGCGGCGAGACGAACACGACACATTACGGTCAGGAAATCGAGGATAATCGCATCCAGCGCGTCTGGCAGGAATTGAAAACGAATGCCGAGTTTGAAATCCGTCGGAGAAAAATCAAAAGTTGGAATTTAAAAAATTTGAACTGCAAACGCGGCCTCGCGATGACGCCGGTAAAATTTGGCATTTCCTTCACGCTGACCCATCTGAACCAGGCGGGTGCGCTGGTGCTGATTTATCAGGACGGCACGGTGCAGGTGAATCACGGTGCGACGGAAATGGGCCAGGGCGTCCACACGAACATGGCGATGATCGCCGCGAAACAGCTCGGCACCTCGCTGGAAAAAATCCGCGTGATGCCGACGAGCACGGACAAAGTGCCCAACACTTCGGCGACGGCGGCTTCGTGCGGCACGGACTTGAACGGGTTTGCGGTGAAAAATGCGTGCGATATTTTGCGCGCGCGCCTCGCGCCCGTGGCGGCAAAACTTCTCGCGTTAAAAACGGGAACCGACATTTCGCCGGAAAAAATAATTTTTGCAGAGGATTTCGTTTTCGCCGCAGCCGATGTTGAAACAAAGATTCTGTTTGCCGACGTGGTGGTCGCCGCCTACCTCCAGCGCATCAGTTTGTCGGCCACGGGATTTTATCGCACGCCGGAAATTCATTACGATCGTGCCAAGGGCCAGGGCAAACCATTTCATTATTTTGCGGTCGGCGCGGCGGTCACGGAAGTCGAAGTGGATGGTTTTACTGGCATGATGAAAATTTTGCGCACGGATATTTTGCACGACGCAGGCGATTCTATAAATCCTGGCATCAACCTGGGCCAGATCGAGGGTGGCTTCGTGCAAGGCGCGGGCTGGCTCACGTGCGAGGAACTGGTCTGGAATGACGCGGGCGTTTTGCTGACGCACTCGCCGGACACTTACAAAATACCCGCGGTGGGCGACCGGCCAAAGGAATTCAATGTGCAGTTTTTAAAAAACGCGGCGCAGTCAAACACCATTCACGGCAGCAAGGCCGTGGGCGAACCGCCATTGATGCTGGCGATTTCCGTGCGCGAGGCGATCCGCGACGCGGTGGCCGCGTTTGGTCCGGGCAACAATGAAATTGCGCTCGCGTCGCCGGCCACGGGCGAGGCGATTTGGATGGCGATTCAAAAACAAACCGGAGCCAAGCCAAATTTTACGAATTTATAAAAATAATTTTATGCGGAACATTCAACAGAAACTGGCCATCGCCCGCGGCGAACAGCGCGGGGAACGGCTTTTCAAAAACGCCAATGTCGTAAACGTTTTCAGCGGCGAGATTCACAAAACAAATGTTGCGGTTGAAGACGGGCGCGTCGTTGGCTTCGGCGATTATGCCGCAAAAACAATTATTGACCTCAAAGGCGCGTATCTCGCGCCGAGCCTGATTGACGGGCATTTTCACGTGGAAAGTTCGATGCTCACGGCCCCGGAATTTGTCCGCGCCGTCGCGCCGCACGGCACGGGCGCCGTCGTGATCGACCCGCACGAATATGCGAACGTGCTCGGCCTCGACGGCATCCGCTACGTTTTGGAATCCACCAAAAATCTCGCGGTGGATTTTTTCATCATGCTGCCGAGTTGCGTGCCCGCAACGCATTTGGAAACCGCCGGGGCAAATCTGACGGCCGATGATTTGAAGCTGATGATGTCCGACGAGCGCGTCGCGGGCGTGGCCGAGCTGATGAATTTTCCCGGTGTCTTTCTGGGCGTCAAAAGCGAACTCGCCAAAATCGCCGCCGGCAAAGGCAAGTGCATTGACGGTCATGCGCCGGGTTTGCGCGGAAAAAATCTCAACGCCTATGCGCTGGCGGGCGTGCGCTCCGATCACGAATCGGTCGAGGTCGAGGAAGCGCGCGAAAAACTGCGGCTCGGCCTGCACATTCTTCTGCGCGAGGGCAGCACCGAACGGAACCTTGAACATTTATTGCCGCTCATCAACGCGCACAATTCGCAAAATTGTTCTTTCGCCACCGATGACAAACTGGCGGGCGACCTGGTCAGTGAAGGCCACATTGATCATTGCGTTCGCAAGTCCATCAAGCTGGGTTTGCCGCCGATCGCCGCGCTGCAAATCGCCACGATCAACCCGGCGCGGCATTATCGGCTGCACAATCTTGGCGCGATTGCGCCGCGTTACTGGGCGGATTTTATTGTGTTCGATGATTTGAAAAATTTTCAAGTTCGCCAGACTTATAAAAAGGGAATTCTCGTCGCGGAGAACGGAAAATTTCTCGGCAAATCGCCCGCAAAGATTTTCCTGCCGCGCAGCACCATGAATCTGCGGTATTCGCCGAAGGATTTTATCGTCAAATCAAAAGGCGCAAAGAAAATCAAAGTCATCGAGATCGTGCCGGAACAAATCGTCACCCAGACGGCCATTGTTTCGCCGAAAATTTTGAACGGTGAAATTGTCGCCGATCCGGCGCGGGATATTTTGAAACTGGTCGTGGTCGAGCGGCATCGCGCAACCGGCAACGTCGGCGTCGGCTTCGTGCGGGGGTTCAAGTTGAAAAGCGGCGCGATCGGCTCGACCGTCGCGCATGACGCGCACAACGTCATCGTCGCCGGCACGAATGACGCGGATATTTTGTTCGCGATCCAAGAATTGGAACGCTTGCAAGGCGGCCAGGTTTGCGTCGCGAATAAAAAAATAAAAGCCGAGTTGCCGTTGCCGATTGCCGGCCTCGTGACCGACCAACCGCTGCCGAGGGCAATGAAACTGATTGACGATTTGAACGCCGCGGCGCACGCGCTCGGCTGCGATCTCGCCGCGCCGTTCATGACGCTTTCGTTCCTGGCGCTATCGCCGATCCCTTCGCTAAAACTGACGGACCAAGGTTTGATTGACGCGACGAAACTGCAAAAAACCAGCTTGTTTGTTGATTGAAATGAGCCTCGCGTTTTCGCAACTCAATCAGTTTGGCCGCGCTGAATTTGTCCGCATCATCGGCCCGGTGTTCGAGCATTCGCCGTGGATTGCAGAATTGGCTTGGTTAAAAAAACCATTTTCCGATTTGCCAAATCTGCATCAAGCCCTTTGTGAAACCGTGAAAAATTCCGGCGTGGAACAGCAGCTTGCCTTGATTTGCGCGCACCCGGATTTGGTCGGGAAAATCGCCCTGGCCGGACAACTCACCAAAGAGTCATCGAACGAGCAAGCCGGCGCCGGATTGAATAAGCTGACAACGATGGAAATTGATTTGTTCCAAAAACAAAATTCCGCCTATAAAAATAAGTTCGGTTTTCCGTTTGTAATTTGCGCGCGATTAAACAAAAAGGAAGCGATCCTCGCCGGCTTTGAACGGCGGCTGAAAAATTCGCGCGAATCGGAAGTCAAAACAGCGCTTGAAGAAATTTTCAAAATCGCAGAACTTCGGCTGCGCGATTTGATGATTGATTGATTATGCCCGCCAAACTTAGCACGCATGTCCTCGACACCGCGCACGGCTGCCCGGCCGGCGGAATGAAAATCGAACTCTGGTCGCTGGACGGCGAGGATCGCACCCTGGTGATCACCGCCAAAACCAACGCGGATGGCCGCACGGAAACGCCGTTGCTGACCGCAGACGAAATGCAGGCGGGCCATTACGAAATTATTTTTTTCGTGGGCGATTATTTTGCGGCCAAATCGTCAGCGCTGCCGAAAATCCGTTTTCTCGACAAAGTTCCCGTCCGCTTCGGCATCGCCGATGCGGGCGCGGGCTATCATGTTCCCCTGCTCTGTTCACCATGGGCTTACTCGACTTATCGCGGCAGTTGATGCGGCGCTGTGACGAACTCGGCGCGATCAGCGACGAGCGCGGCCGGCTCACGCGCACATTTGCGTCGCCCGCGATGCGGCGCGCGAACCAACTCGTCGGCGCGTGGATGCGCGAGGCGGGATTGCAAGTTCACGAGGATGCCGCTTTCAATTTGATTGGCCGGCTGCCCGGCACAAACCGCGGCGCAAAAACTTTTCTGCTCGGCTCGCATCTCGACACCGTGCGCGACGCGGGGAAATATGACGGTCCGCTCGGCGTGCTCACTGCGATTGCTACCGTGCAACTGCTGCGCGAACGCGACGTGACATTGCCGCTCCATCTCGAGGTTGCCGGCTTCAGCGATGAAGAAGGCGTGCGTTATCAGACGACTTATCTCGGCAGCCGCGCACTGGCGGGAACTTTGACCGCCGCCGACTTGGCGCGGATTCAGGAAAAACAAATCGTCGAAGCGCGCAGAAAAAAAAATGAATTTCTGGGCTATGCGGAAGTTCACATCGAGCAGGGTCCGGTGCTGGAGAAAAATAATTTGCCGGTCGGCGTCGTCACCGCCATCGCGGGACAAAGCCGGTTGCGGGTGGAATTTCATGGCGTCGCCGGCCACGCGGGAACCGTGCCGATGAATTTGCGCCACGATGCGCTGGCTGGCGCGGCGGAACTTGTGCTGGCCGCAGAAGATTGCGGCGCGCTCGCGACCGTGGGCAAACTGGAAGTTGCCAATGGCGCGAGCAATGTGATTCCGGGAAATGTTTCGCTCACGCTGGATGTGCGCGATCAACAGGATGCGCGCCGAATCGCCGCGGTAAAAGCTCTGCAGACAAAGGCCAAAACCATTGCCCGGCAGCGCGGGCTAAAATTGATTTGGCAACCAGTGCACCAAACCGGTGCCGTGCAATGCGACAAAAAGCTGACGCAAATTTTTTCGAACGGTGTCGCGCAGAGCGGCTTGAAAGTTCTCACCCTTCCGAGCGGCGCAGGCCACGATGCCGCCGCGCTTTCGACGATTTGTCCGGTGGCGATGCTATTTGTCCGTTGCAAAGGCGGCGTCAGCCACAATCCCGCCGAATCAATCAAAACAGCGGACGTGGCGATCGCCATCGGCGTCCTAGCTGACTTCATTCAAACCCTCGTGAAGCGTTATGCCTGAATTTGATTTGCTCATCCGCGGGGCCGATCCATTTCCTGAAATCGGAATCGCGGACGGAAAAATTGTTTCGTTCGCGAACGGTTCAGCGCGCGAGGAAATTGACGCGACTGGCCTGCACGTTTTTCCGGGCGTGATTGACTCGCATGTCCACTTCAACGAACCCGGCCGCGCCGATTGGGAAGGCCTTGAAACTGGATCGCGCGCACTGGCGGCGGGCGGGGGCACACTTTTTTTTGACATGCCGCTGAATGCGCATCCGCCCACGTGCGACGCGGCGAGCTTCGATTTGAAACTGGTGGCCGCGCAAAAAAAATCGCTGACGGATTTTGCATTTTGGGGCGGGCTCGTGCCAGGCAACTTGGATAAAATGGCGGAACTCGCCGCGCGCGGCGTGATTGGTTTCAAGGCGTTCATGTCGAACAGCGGCATCGAAGATTTTTCCTGCGTGGACGACGCGACGTTGCGCGCAGGCATGAGGCGCGCGGCGCAGTTAAAATTACTGGTCGCCGTTCATGCCGAAAGTGAAACGCTCACGAGCCAGCTCGCGCGCGGAAAAATTTCTGCCGGGAAAATTTCCATCCGCGACTATTTGGATTCGCGTCCCGTCGTGGCGGAACTGGATGCCATCCGCCGCGCTGTTGATTTTGCAGGTGAAGCGGGCGGCGCGCTGCACATTGTTCATGTCAGTTCCGGCGCGGGCGTGGCGTTGGTGGCGGAGGCAAAAAAATCTGGCGTGGATGTGACGTGCGAAACGTGTCCGCACTATTTGGTTTTGACGGAGGCCGAGGCGGAAAAAATCGGCGCGCTCGCCAAATGCGCGCCCCCATTGCGATCCATTGAAGTTCAAGAAAATCTCTGGCAACAATTGCTCGCCGGAAATGTCGCGACGGTTGGCTCGGACCATTCGCCGTCGCCGCCGGAAATGAAGACGGATGAAAACTTTTTTAAAATTTGGGGCGGAATTTCCGGGATTCAACATACCTTGCCGTTGCTGATGACCGAAGGATTTGTGAATCGCGGCCTGTCGCTTTTGCTCATCGCCAATTTGGTTTCAACCAATGTGGCGAGTCGTTTCCGAATTCCGAACAAGGGCAAAATCGCCGTGGGCTTTGACGCGGATTTGGCCTTGGTGGGTTTGAAACAGCAATTCACCGTAGCCCGCGAGGATTTATTTTATCGTCACCGACAAAGCCCTTACGTTGGCCGCGCGTTGACAGGACGCGTCGTTCAGACCATCCTGCGCGGACAAACAATTTTCAAGGACGGCCAGTTTGTTTCGCCGCCAAAAGGTCGTCTCATAAAACCGCAACGCTGAAAAAATATGCCTGGATTATATGGCCACACGCGCACGATCGTGAACGAACGTTACGCGCTCATCACGCCGGACGGTTTCGTGCCGAGTGTTTTGCCCGGTTGGAAAAACGCGGTTGTCGTCGTCAATATTTCGCCGGTGATGAATGGCCCGCGTTTTGCGCAACTGCAAATCACGCTCGATGAAACGAGTCATGGCACGGGCAATGCCGGCACGCGGGAACATTTTTATTATGTGCTTGCTGGAAAATGCGTGGCGAAAATCGGCGCAAAAAAATTTGCCCTGACGGCAGGCAGTTACATTTTTGTTCCGCCGAAAACAAATTTCGAATTTGGTGACGCGACCAAGGATACGAAGCTGCTGGTTTTTCATAAAACTTTTGAACCGCTGGCGGGTGCGAAAAAAACAGGCGTTCTTGTCGGCCACGAAAACGACGTGCCCGGAAATCCGTTTTTGGGCAATGAAGACGCGCGTTTGCAAGTGTTGCTGCCTGATCAAAACGAATTTGACCTGGCCGTAAATATTTTCACTTATCAACCGGGGGCGACGCTGCCGTTCGTGGAGACGCACATCATGGAACACGGTTTGTTGATGCTGCGCGGGCAGGGAATTTATCGGCTGGGGAACGATTATCATCCCGTGCAAGCGGGCGATGTGATCTGGATGGCGAGCTATTGCCCGCAATGGTTCGTGGCGATGGGCAAAACGCCCGCGAGCTATATTTATTACAAGGACGTGAACCGTCCGCCACTGTGAAAATCTATCCGCAAAAAAAGGTCGCTCGCGTATGAATTTGTTTGTGGTAGATAAACTTCGCGTGCAACGCGAGATTGACCAGCTCGCGCTCATCACCGAAGCGGAACCGCCGGTCGTGACGCGCGTGCTTTTTTCCGAGGCGGATTTGCGCGGCCGCGCGTTCGTGAAAAATTTGTGCCGCGAAGCCGGGCTGCTTTTGCGCGCGGACGCCGTGGGAAATATTTTCGCCCGCTGGGAAGGCAGCGAAAAAGATTTGCCGGCGGTGGCGGCCGGCTCGCACATTGACGCGATTCCCAACGCGGGAAAATACGATGGTGTGGTCGGCGTGTTGGGCGCGATTGAGGCGATTCGCGCGCTGAAAAAATCTGGATTTCAGCCGCGGCGATCCATTGAATTGATTGTTTTCACGGCCGAAGAACCGACGCGTTTTGGCATTGGCTGTCTCGGCAGCCGCCTGCTCGGCGGCGTTTTGTCGCCGGAAAAAGCCGCCACTTTAAAAGACCGCGATGGTAAACATCTTGAGGCGTGGCGCGCGGATGGTCAGTGCAATGGTGATTTAAATTCAGTGATTCTCCCAAAAAATTCTTACGCCGCATTTGTGGAATTGCACATCGAGCAAGGGGCGGTTCTCGAAAAAGAAAATCTGGCCATCGGGATCGTGGAAAAAATCGCCGCGCCGAGTTCGCTGCGAATGCATTTGACCGGCGTGGGCGGTCACGCGGGCGCGATGCTGATGCCGGAACGCCACGATGCCGGTTTGGCGGGCGCGGAGATTGCCCTTGCCGTCGAACAGGCCGCGCTGGACAGCGGCAGCGCGGATACGGTCGGCACGACCGGTATTTTTCGCATCGAACCCGGGGCGGTGAACAGCGTGCCGTGCCGCGCGTATTTGGAAATTGATTTGCGCGACACGCAGGTGGCCACGCGAGACGCGGCGCTGGCGCAGATTGAAAATCGCGCGGCGGAAATCTGCCGACGGCGCGGAGTGGAACTAAAACTTGAGCGCGTGAATGTGGATCCGCCGGCGATCTGCGATGCCGCCTTGGTGCAATTGGTGGTCGAAGTTTGCGGCGAATTGAAAATTCCCTGCAAAAAAATGATCAGCCGCGCATATCATGATTCGTTGTTCATGGCGCAAATTTGTCCGACGACGATGATTTTTATTCCCTGTCGCGGCGGGGTGAGCCATCGCCCGGATGAATTTTCCTCGCCCGAACAAATTGCGGATGGAGTTCGGGTGCTGGCGCAGACCTTGTTTTCATTGACGCAGGCGAATTCCGGGGCGAGTTAACGCCGCTTGCCATCGTTTTCGCCGGCGAGCATTGACGTTTGGGTCACGGTCGGCCTAGAGTTGCGGCCAGTCAGTTCACCATGAAACGCATTTCTCATGTGCCGGGCGGCGAGGACGATGGCTTGGAGGTCACGCGTGAAACCATGCGGCGCGATTTGAACCGCGCCAACACGGCGGTCGGACTTATTCTCGTGGTGGTGCTGGCACTGGCCATCGCCGCGGCCATCGCCGGCACGCATGCGGCGCGCAATTTCGAACGCGCCCAAAAAGCCGAGGCCGCCAGCCGAGAGCGGTTGTGGAATTCTTATCTGGCTCAAGCTCGCGCCGTGCGGCTCACGCCCGAAGCCGGTCGTCGCGAAAAAGTTTTCAATGTCATCAGCAACGCCGCCGCCATCCGCAAAAATGACGCGCTGCGTTCCGAGGCGATGGCCAGCCTCGCATTGTCCGACATCGCCATCGAACAACCGCTGCGCCCGACGCCCCCGGGCGTTGAGCAGGTGGAAATGGATTCGGCTTTGGAACATTACGCCTTCGGCAATGCGACTGGAGATGTTTTTGTTTGCAGCATGAAAGACGGCACGTTGTTGCAAACCTTGTCGGCGCAAACGCTCGGCGCGGGGACACGCCAGCCCGTCCGCAGCGTGGTATTCAGTCCCGATGGCCGCAAACTGGCCGCACGTTTTTCCGGCGGCGCGATGGTGATTTGGGATTTGCAGTCGCAGGAACAACTCGTCGCTTCGGGCGTCGAAGCAACCAATCAATTGATCGCGGGCATTTCTTTTTGGCCGGAATCCGACAAAGTCAGTTTTGGCAACGCCGATGCCGACGGCGCGATCACCATTTTTGATTTCGCGACAAAAACCGAGGTCAGCTCGGCCATTCACGTCAGCACGCATCCGTTCCGGTTCCGGCCGGGCACGATGGAAGTGGCGGTCGCGGCGGAAAACCGCGTGAATTTTTTTTATTATCCCGATGAAACCTTGGTGCGCTCCGTCGAGGCGCCCACGCGCGTTTACACGCTGGCGTGGGCGCCGGATGGAATGCGGCTGGCTTTTTCCACGGAGGACGGAGACGTTTATCTTTGGAGCGAAGTCGGTGGCAGCGTGCGGATTTTGCGCGGACACAGCGAGCCGTGCATCCGGTTGACCTTCAGCCCGGATGGACGGCTGCTGGCTTCGGCATCGCGCGACGGCACCACGCGGCTCTGGGATGTGGACCAAGGCCAAAGCCTCGTGGTCGCGACTGAGGGTCTCGCCGATGTTTTTTCGCCGGACGGTCAGCGCATCGGCTTTTGGAAACCGTCGGTCGGTTACGGCATCTGGCGATTGGTGAACAGCGACAGTTATGAATTGCTCGTCTGTCCCAAAAGCGAAGGCGCCTTTTTGTCGGTGGACCTTTCACCGAGCGGCCGCTGGTGCATCGCCACGCAAAGCAAAGGCGTCCGCATCTGGGATTTGAAAAATCATTCCCGCGAAATTTTTATTCCCGGCACCGACCTGCAGTCGGCCCGCATCACTCCCGATGAAGATGCGCTGTATGTTTGCCGCCAAAAAAGCCTTGAACGCTGGCCGATCGAGATGGGTCTCGACGGAGTGAAAATTGATCCGGCGGCGGCGCAGGTCATCGCCATGTCCGATGGCGATGGCGCGCGCGCCATCGCGTTGAGCCTGGATGGGCACTGGGCGATGGTGGAATTAAGCGATCTGCGGCTGGCAATTTTGAATCTCACAAACACCGCGTCACCGATTTTTCTAGCGGAGAGTTCGCGCCAGACCAGCATGAGAACTCCGGGCAGCCCCACCGGCGCGGGCCGCTTTGGCATCAGCCCCGATGGCAAATGGGCGGTGACCGGCTTCGGCGTCGGCAGTTTTGATCATCCGATGGTCTGGGATGCGAAGACCGGAAAACTCGTGACCACCCTGCCCTTTGGCAGCGCCGTCGTGGCGTTCAGTCCGGATGGTCGCTGGCTCGGCACAGCCGGCACGGGCACCTTCGCCATCTGGTCCGTGGATGATTGGCAACCGCTCAACCGTTTTGATCGCGACGAAGCCGGTGTCACGCAAGGTTCCATGGCCTTCACGCGGGACAGCGATGAAATCGCGGTGACGCGCACGCGGCAGCTGGCGCAATTGCGCGCCGCGTTGACGAATGAACCGTTTGCCGACCTGATCGCGCCACAGCTTCAAAGCGTCAACAGCATCCGCATGGCTTTGGATGGCAGCATTCTGGTGACGGCAAGCGCGACCGACAAATTACAAGTCTGGCATCTCGATGTGTTGCGCGAAAAATTGGCCGCTTGGGATCTTGATTGGCGGATCGCACCAACAATTTCTCCGGCGGCAGCGAAAATCCCGCGCGATCACCGTGCGCCGGTGCAAATCACCTTTGCCGCAAGTCTGGCGGCATTTTTTCTCGCGGCCTTGTTCGCTCTCGCCAGCCTGCGCCGGCATCGCCAGGCCATCGCCGGCTATCTCGCGGCGGAAACCAAAGCGGCGCAACGCAATCGTCAATTGGAATTCGCCAAGATGGAGTTGATGCACAGCCAGAAAATGCAGGCGCTCGGCACGCTCGCCGCCGGCATCGCGCACGATTTTAACAATCTGCTTTCGGTCATCCGCATGTCCAGCAAACTGATCGGCCGGGAAACCAAAAATGATCCGGAGATTCAGGAAAATGTTGCGGACATCGAACAGGCCGTCATGCAAGGCAAGCACGTGGTCGGCTCCATGCTCGGCTACGCCCGCACGGAAAACGCCAGCGCCAGTCCGGCGGACATCAGCGCGGTCGTTGAAGACACCGTGTCCTTACTGAGCAAAGAATTTCTGAGCGGCATCACTTTGACATTGGAACTGGATCGCGCCGCGCCAAAAGTCAACGTCAGCCGCGGGCGGCTCGAACAAGTTTTGCTGAATCTAATCGTCAATGCCTCCGAAGCGATGCAAGGCAATGGCAAGCTGCTGATTTCTTCGCACAAACGAAATACTTTGCCGCCAAAACAATATTCCCTGCGGCCGGCGGAAGCGTTTAATTATATCGAACTGGCGGTCACCGATTCCGGGCCGGGGATCGCGCCCGAAAATTTTTTCCGTTTGTTCGAACCTTTCTTCACCACCAAACGCACGGGAACCAAAGCCGGGACCGGCTTGGGTCTGTCGCTGGTTTATTCCATCGCGCAACAAGACGGGCTGGGGTTGAGCGTGGAAAGCGAATTGGACAAAGGCGCGACGTTCAGCATCGTCGTGCCGGTGCAAACGGAAGACCGCCCTGTGCGCGAGACGCACAGTTTCCAAATCGGAAACGCGGTTTATTCTGGCAAAGATGACGGCAACTGAAAATGCGATGGCCTCGATTTTGATTGTCGAAGACGATCCCAAGCAGCTCAAGCTTTATGGCAAGGCGCTGCGCGGTTACCGGCTCACCTGCGTTTCCACCGGCCACGCCGCGATCAATGTCATCGGCCGCACCAAACCCGACCTGATCATTCTCGACAACATTTTGGACGCCGGCGAAAAAGGCCTCGAATTCCTGCCGAAGCTCAAAGCCGTCGCCGCGCACGTGCCCATCATCATGATCTCCGGCACGCTGCAAGTGCGCGAGAAACTTTCTGCGCTGCAAGGCCCGCGTTCGGCGCATTACATTTTGGAAAAACCGGTGGACTTGGATGAACTGGATCGCACCGTGGAAATCGCCTTGACCGAATGCGGTCTCGGCGAAACGGTGGCCGCGCTGCAATCCCTGGAACGCGCCGAGAAATTTGAAGCCACTGAACCCGACCGGCGTTTCACCGAAAGATTGGCGCGCCAGCATGAAATGATCAAACGCCTGCGGGCGACCAAAACCCGGCCAAATATTTCCAGCCTCGCGCGCGAGTTCAACGTCTCGCGCAAGACCATCATCCGCGATCTCCAAGATTTGATCCAACGCGGACAACTGGCCGAGGAAATTTATCCTGAATGGAATCAGGAAGTCGCCAACGAGGAATGATGCAATGACAAGGTGGGGAGGCATTCGGCGCGGAGCAATCCGCGCCGTTTTGCTTTTTATTTGATGGCCTCCTCATTTTTTCCGAATGCGAAAAGATTCTCGTTAAATAGATCGCCAATATATGCTGTTTTTTAGGTTTTTCTCGTTGTAAGGCCTGTTGCGGAGCCAGACCGACTAGTCAGAAAATACTATTTACAGGGTCACTCGAAGCGGATATTTTTGTCTCAAGGAAAAGCTGGCCAGTCTGGTTGGCGAATTGATACGGCTGACAAACTTTAAGGTCGGGTTGACTCTAAAAGCTCGCACGACTGGCTTTTAGGCTCTGAAGTTTTAGCAACGACTTATATTTAATTATTCATGGCCACGACCAGTGCACATCGCTCAACCCTGAAAGTTTTTTTATTTGGGGTGACCATGCAGCGTCGCCGCCCGCAACGCCGTTCGCAACTGGTCGCCGCGAGTTTGGCTTTGGTGCTTCCGCTGGTGCGCGTGAATCGCGCTTGCGGCGAAGAGGATGAAGTTGGCTATCGCAAATCCTATTATCAGGAAGATGATAATCGCATCAGCGTCAGCACGGATGTCTGGCGGTTTGATGTTGGCCTCAAGGACAATGTTCGGGTCGAGGGCGACGTCGTCGTGGATGCCATTTCCGGGGCCACGCCATTAGGTGCGCCGCCGCAGAATAAGTGGCCTTTTCCCACCTACGCCAACCTCTATCACACCGCCTACCAGAGCGCTTACAACAACGTTTACAATTCAGTCGTCAACGATCCGAACAATCAGTTTCTGCTCAATGCCGGTTCGATCACTTATCAGCAATTGACCAATGCGGCGGCGGGCTTGGCATCGTCGCAGGCACCGGGGATCGCGACGAACAGCGCCGCGGCGTCATATCACAGTTTGACCAACAATCCGAACTATCACGGCAACAAGGTGCCATTGACGCAACTGCACGATCATCGGAACGCTTTTTCCCTTCAGCTGCCGATGACTTTTGGCCAGCAGGAAATCACCCCGTCATTCGCCTACAGTTGCGAGAGTGATTATATCTCCTTGGCCGGGGCATTGAACTATTCACTGGCCTTGAACAATAAGAACACCACCTTGAGCGCGGGCTGGGCGCACAATGGCGACACCGTGCGCGACGATCTGTTCAACTGGCAGGCCAAGATGACCGACGATGCGTTCATCGGCCTGGTGCAACTGTTCGGTCCGAAGGCTTATCTCACCGTGAACGCCTCGGTCAGTTTTGAACATGGTTATCTGGCCGATCCTTACCGCGGGGTGATGTTCGCGGACGAGTTGCAGAACAACCCGGATGATCCCGCTTTAAGTCCCGAAGTCCGCCCCCGCCATCGCAACAGCCAGATCCTCTATGCCTCCTGGACGCAGTTTGTGACGCCGCTCAACGGCAGTTATGAAGCCAGCTATCGGTTCTTCCATGATTCCTACGGCATCTTCGCCAACACGGTGGAACTGGACTGGCATCAGAAGATCGGCAAACACCTCGTTTTATCGCCCATGTTCCGCTACTACGTCCAGAACGCGGCGGATTTTTATTACACCATCGTGCCGGTCAACAATAGCATTCCTAGTTTCTACTCTTCGGACTACCGGCTTTCCGAAATGGAGACGTTCGCCACTGGCTTTGATATCACGTGGCGAGTCTATAAACACCTCTCCATCGATTTGAGTTACATGCGTTACATCATGCAGGGACTGGACGGAGCCACGTCGCAAAGCGCCTATCCCGATGCCAACGTGGTCAGCATTGGCGCGCGCGTTTGGTTTTGATTTCCTATGAACAGCCTCCTCACCAACTTTCCCGCCGCCAAAGCCGTTCCGTCGGCGGGCGATGGCTTCGCGCGCGTTGCGCAATCGGCGCAGAGTTCGGAAGCCAATGGTTTTTACAAGCTGGCGTTCCGCGCGATGAGCACGCATTGCCAGGTAAACTGTCATGGCGTTACCGCCAAGGTGGCCAGCGATTTCCAACAGGCGGTCATCGCGTGGGTGGCCGCGTTTGAAGCGCGCTATTCCCGTTTCATCCCCGACAGTTTGATCGGCCGCATCAACGCCGCCGCCGGTGAACATTGGGTGGAGACGGATCCGGAGACCGACCGGCTGTTCCAACTCTGCCACGAACTGTTTTTCTTCACGCGCGGTTCGTTTGATCCAACGGCGCTGCCGCTGATCCAGCTGTGGAACTGGAAAGATAATCCGCCTAGAGTTCCCGAGGAACACACTATTCAAGCTGCCCGCGCCCTTGTGGGTTGGAACAAAATTCAGCGCCGGCCGGGCGGCATTTTTCTGCCGCACCGCGGCATGGCCTTGGACTTGGGCGGCATCGGCAAGGAATACGCCGTGGACCGTGTGATGAATCTGGCCGCGGAGCGTGGCATACAAAATATTCTTGTGGATTTCGGCCAGGATGTGCGCGTGCGCGGCCACGCGCCGGGTAAAAAATTCTGGACCATCGGCCTCGATGATGCGACGCAGCCCGGTAAATGCTGGGCGGGCGTGGCGGTGACCGACCACGCGGTCGCCACTTCGGGCGACTATCTCCGCCACTTCACAGTCAACGGCCGCCGCTACGGACATATCTTGGATCCGCGCACAGGTTATCCTGCGTTCAACGACTGCCGCGCCGTCTCCGTCATCGCCCCGAGCTGCACCATCGCCGGACTGCTCTCGACCAGTGTTTGTATTTTGGGCGCCAAAGAAGGGCTACAACTGGTCGAACTTCATCCCGGCGCTGCCGCCGCCGTGACCACGGATTCCACTAAACTCTATTCCCGCAAATTCCATGAATATCTCCCTGCTTAAAAAACTCACCGTGGCGACGCTGCTCGCCGGGACTTTTTGTAACGCCCCCGCCGCGCTCAAGGCCGGCGACAGTTTTCCCGACCTCGCCGGCTTCCAACTCGAGGGCAAACTGCCCGCCGACCGCGCCGGCAAAGTGGTCATCGTGGATTTTTGGGCGTCCTGGTGCGGGCCCTGCAAAGAGTCTTTCCCCGCGATGAATGAACTCCAAAAAAAATACGCGGACAAGGGTCTGGTCATCATCGCCGTCAATGAAGACGAGGAAAAATCCGACATGCAGGATTTTCTGAAGGATAACGCGGCGACCTTCAACGTCGTGCGCGACGCCAAGCAGAAGCTCGTCAGTGTGGCGGGCATCCAGACCATGCCCAGTTCCTTTGTGCTCGGTGACGACGGCAAAGTGCGGTTCACGCACACCGGTTTCCACGGCGCGGCGACGCGCAAGGAATATGAAGAACAAATCGAAGCGCTCCTGAAAAAATAATCTTATGCCTCCGCTTGCCAAAAAAACAGTCGTGCTGGCGGTGCTTGCCGGCCTGATCGCCGGCGTGACGGGCTGCGACACGGTCCAACCCTGGCAACGCAAAACCTTGGCGGATTATACCATGCGCGGCGACCGCGATCCGATGGGCGAAGGCATCTCCGAACACATCTTTTTCTCCCGCGAAATGGCTTCCGGCGGCAAAGGTGTCGGCGGCGGCGGTTGCGGCTGCAATTAGCCACCTATGAAATACCGATTCTTTTTTCTGGCCCTGTGGTTATTCGTTGGAATGTCCGCGATCATTAAAGCCGACGACGCGGCCCTGCGCAGTCCATTTGGCGTCTCGGTGGTCACCAACCTCTACGCAGATGCCGCCGGACTCAAAGTGGATTTCACCCTGCCCGCGGACTGCGTCCTCTATGCCGAGCGACTCCATTTCCTGGCCGCCGACGGCAACGAGCTGACGCCCAAATATATTCCCGCTCCTCTGACGCTGGTGGATAAGGTCACCGGTCATGAGAAAAAACTCTATGACCGTAACTTTTCCGTGCAGCTCGAACCCGTCGCTGGCCCGCTGCTCATAAAATTTCAAGGCTGCACCAATGCCGCGTGTTTCTTCCCGGAAAAACGCACCTTCGCCGTCGGCCAGAATGGCTTATATGTCGAGACTACGGCCACCGCGACGGCCATAGTCAATGTTTCCTCCGACCCGTCCGCGCCCAGTGCGGATTGGCAGACGCCGGCGAAACAATTTCAAGTGGTGGCCAAGCAGACCGGCTATGTCAAAGCCAGCGACTTTGTGTTATTCTTGAACCAGGCGACTTCGGGCAATCTCCAAGCCAGCACCGATCCGCTCGCCAAGTATAAACGGTTTGGCCTCGCCGCGACGCTCTGCCTCATCCTGCTCGGCGGCCTGGGTTTGAATCTCACGCCCTGCGTGCTGCCGCTCATTCCCATCAACCTCGCGATCATCGGCGCCGGCAAGGCCGCCCACTCGCGCAGCGAAGGTTTTCTGCATGGCGCCGCTTACGGTCTGGGCATGTCCTTGGCCTACGGCATACTCGGTCTGGCCGTAGTCTTGACGGGCGCAAAATTTGGCACTTTGAACTCCTCGATCTGGTTCAACGTGGTCATCGCCTTGATTTTCCTGGTCCTTTCGCTGGCGATGTTCGACGTGTTCCATATTGATTTCGGCCGCTTCGACCGGCTCTTGGGCAAACGCGAATCGCGCGTCGCCCATAAGACGCAGAGCAAATGGCTCGTCGCCTTCACGCTCGGCGCCATCGCCGCGCTGCTCGCCGGTGCCTGTGTCGCACCCGTAGTCATCTCGGTGTTGCTTATGGCGACCGATATGCATGCCAAGGGCCTGAGCATCGGCCTGGTGCTGCCATTTTTGCTCGGCGTGGGCATGGCGCTGCCGTGGCCCTTCATGGGCGCCAGCCTCTCGTTCCTGCCCAAACCCGGCAAATGGATGGTCGGGGTGAAATATACCTTCGGGGTGGCCATCATCCTCTTCGCCCTCTACTACGGAAACATCGCTTATGGTCTATTCCAAAGCCGGCATCACCAGACCAGTCTCGCGGCGGCGCCAGGTTCCGCCGCCCCCGTCGAAGGCGGCGATCAAACTTTGGCCAGCGCGTTGCGCGAGGCTCATGCCGCCAGCAAACCCGTGTTCCTCGACTTCGCCGCCAGCTGGTGCAAGAACTGCGAAGCCATGGATTTGACTGTCTTTAACCAGACCAACGTGCAGCGCCGCCTAAAAGATTTCGTGGTCGTCCGCTACCAAGCCGAACGTCCCAATGAATCGCCCGCCCGCGAAGTCCTCGATCATTTCAATGTCCTCGGCCTCCCCACCTACGTCGTTCTATCGTCCAAATAAACTATTCAACCCAACCAACAAACTATGAAAACCAAATACATTCAGCTCATGTCGGTCCTGTTGGCGGGAATGATCCAGGTCGCACCGCTCCTGCGCTCTTTTCTCCCCAACGCCACTGGCCTGGCCCCCTCCGCCTGGGGCGTCATCCTCAAACTAGGTTTGGGGGCCACTGCCCTGCTAGGCTTTGACGCCGTCTCCCAAGCCTCCAGCATCGCCATCTCCCCAGCCAATGCCACGGTCGGTAAGCCGTATGTCGGGACCATCACCTATTCCGGCAACCATGCCGGCGCGGTCAGTTCCATGATGTTGTCCAACGTCTGTGTCGGCGGCGGCATCCCCTTCATGGATAACTTGACCATCGTTTACAGTGGCGGTTATACCGCTCAAGTGACCGGCACGCCGACCAACGCGCAAACAACTGCTTTTACGTTGAAGGTTTGGAGTGGCGCATGCAGCGGCACCCATTCAGACAGCCGCTCCACCACCCTGGTCGTCGGCGGCAATGGTAGCGGTGCCGTGGCACCCACCATCGCTTCGTTGCCTAACACCGTGGCGCAAGTCGGTTCGGACGTTTTGTTGAGCGGGGTGGCCTCCGGCAATCCCGTGCCGCAATATCAATGGTGGACGGGCGGCGGAATACCCATAGCTGGCGCCACCAATTCCATCTACGAGTTTCCCAGCGTGCAGCTAACGAATGCGGGCACCTATGTGTTGACGGCTTCTAACTCTCAGAACGTCGGTCAAGGCTACCTGACGCTTCCCAAAGCGGCGTGTTTTCTATCGGTTTGCATCACGGCCGGCACCAACTATTCGGTTTATGAATATACCAACTATGCCCCGGCCGGACTGCCTTTGACGATGTATGCTTTTCTGACCAACGGGACCTCCACCACGACTAATTCTTATCAATGGATCTTCAACCAGTCACCCACCCCCGTGTTAAGCTCCAGCAATACCTTGCCGCTGCCCGCCAGTTTTTTGACACCGCTCAAAAGCGGCACTTACACGGTCACATTGAACAGCACGAACAGCGGCGGAGTTATTGTTTCCGCGCAGAACTATGATTCTTACTGGTGCTTCGGCTATCCGCCGATCTTCACCAATTCCTTGCCGGCGGCAACCAATATCAACGCTGGGTCCAGCCTCACGCTCACCCTCCCCATCGGTGGGAACTTGGACACTTATTATAGCGCCAATGTGGGAACGGGCTTGGTGACCAACAACGGCGTGGCCAATGTGTTTTGGTATCAGAACGGCAATTTGGTCGCCGCCCAAAGCTATGTTTGCGACCCGACCAGCACCACCACTTATTCCAACTCCGCCGTCAATGCCTCATTGGCATTGAACAATGTGTCCAGTGCCAACGCGGGCAGTTACATGGTCGTGGTGACTAACTTCTGGGGTAGCGTGACCAGCAGCCCGATCGCGCTCTCCGTGGCGAGTTCGTCTTATGCCCCCGTCATCACCAGCCAACCGCCATCCGCGCTCGGTTTGCTCGCGGGACAAAGTGCCGCCATCAGTGTGACCGTGACCGGCACACCGCCAATTTCCTATGTATGGCAAAAAAACGGTGCTAGTCTAGCCAATGGTGGAGTCTATGCAGGAGTTTTGACGAATAGTCTGACGCTATCCAATGTGACCACGGCAAACAGCGGTAATTATACGGTAGCCATTACCAACAGCACCGGGGCCATCACCAGTAGCGTAGCCGACGTGAGCATTGTCCTGCCACCTTCCGTTTCCGCCAGCGTCAATGGACCGGGCAATTTAATCATCGGCGGCAACACAATCACTGATTTGACTTACATCGTTCAGATGAGCACCAACCTGGCAACCGCCGTTTGGCTTCCAATAGCAACCAATAATAGCGGCTCCAGTGGGACTGTGAATTTTCAAACGGCCCCAGGAAGTCCAAACGTTTTTTTCCGGGTTAGGTTTCCCTGAACGGTCAAGATTCCAATTAGGCGAACTAAGAAGCTAAAAATCCTGCTTGCAGGTAAAATAACTTGCAATAACTAGTCTGATTTGACATAAGTTGCTGTAGGCCGATTTAAATCAAGGAACGGCCGGCTAAATGGAACGCATTTCAAATACCAGTTCATTTTTATGAATAATTTCATACCGCATTGGTTATTCATTTCGTGGAGATTGATCTGCATTGCGAGGTATTTCCGTTGTCATGGTCGTTATCGCTGACGTGCTGATTATGCAACTAAATAAAATATCTATATTAAAAAAGTATTTGTGTGTCATCGCGATGATCGCCTGTGGTTTAAAGTTACCGGCGCAAGGGTTTTATAGCGGTGTGCTGGCCGGGTGGGATTTTCATGCCCTGCCGGGCGGGGTCAATTATTTTGGGGTTTCACCTTTTGCACCCACTAGCCTCCAAACCAACCTCGCTTCCACCGGACTGGTGCGCGGCAGTGGCATCGGCACCAATGGCACCGCCGCTTCCCGCGGCTGGGGAGGCAATACTTTTACCGCCACGAGTGAAGCGGCGGCAGTGGCGGCAGGTGATTTTGTCAGCATTACTTTCATCGCCAATCCGGAGTATCTGGTCTCTTATACCAATGTGAACGAATTTGATTATCGGCGCTCAACCACCGGGCCGACGAACGGCGTTTTGCAATTTCAAGTCGGTAGCACCCCTTTTACCGATATTACAAACTTTGCCTATCCCGTGACTACTAGCGCGGGTGGATCGTTGGGGCCTCTGAATTTGGCCCGGATCACCGCTTTGCAAAACATTCCGGCTGGTGTGCCAGTAACGTTCAGAATTGTTAGTTGGGGTGGAACCACCACAAGCGGAACTTGGTATATCTATGACGTTTTGAATACCACGGCACCGGATCTATCAATCCAAGGAACTATACTGCTGAATTATGATTCTTTTCTGGCCGCCTATGATTCCGGTCCGGGGTTTTTTGGCGGGGAAAATTTAATTTTAACCAACACCAGCGGAGCCAGTATTTCAGTGTGGTCGTCGCCCACGCCTGCGCTATCCGTGACCAATTGGAATCCGGAGGGCCAGATGAGTGAATTGCCGCTCGGCACCTCGGGCAATAGCCGGTATGGCATTAATTTAAATCCCACGGTTTCTCCGACTTATTACATTTTTGCCCAAACTAACATTGGACTCTATCCCTCAACTGAGCCGCTGGTTTGGCTGACGACGCCTGATTTTGCGACCTACGCCGTCAACGCAACCAATGCCGGCATTCGGGCCGACGGTGTTTTTGGCATTCCCGCGCCGCCGGTTTTGCTTGCCTCACCGGCGAACACGAATGTTTTTGCAGGCAGGAATGCGGGCTTGAGCGTGGTGGCCTCCGCGAGTGGTCCGCTGAATTTTCAGTGGTTTGAGAATGTCTCGGGATTGGTGGACGGCGCGGGCCTGGTCGGCTCGCAATCAAACGTATTGAGCTTTTTGCCGGCCACAACCAATCAAACCGGAACGTATTTTGTGGTGATCACCAACCAGCTGGGCGCGGTGACCAGCAGCGCGGCTTTGTTCACGGTGGTCACATTGCCTCCGCTGAACATCTCCAATTCGCCGGCCGGCTGGGTGCTCAGCGCGGGCAATGGAGCGGTCAGCAACAGTTACATCATTCAAAGCACCACCAATCTGGCCCCGCCGATCGCCTGGTCGCCGCTCCAGACCAACGTCATCGGTGCCAATGGCCAGATTTTTTTCGCGGACACCAACCATAATTCCCCCGGGACTTTTTACCGAATAAAATTTCCTTAATCGCCACGACTAACCATTGTTTCGAGCCAAGGATGCGATTCGAAAACGGGGCAAGCAAATTCAGGGGCGCGGTTGCAGATAGGCCTGATAAATCATTTTGAGAGTGATGAGCACGACCACCGTGAGAAACACGGGCCGGATAAATTTGGTGCCGCGTGTGACCACCATTCTGCTCGCCGCGCGCGCGCCGATCCATTGACCCGCGCCCATGATGAGGCCGGCGGCGAGCCAGACTTTTTGCGCGAGTAAAAACAGCAGCAGCGAGGCGATGTTGCTGGCCCAGTTCAGCGCCTTGGTGTTGGCGGTGGCGCGCGTGAGGTTGAATCCCAACCCCAGCATGAAGGCCAGCGCCAAAAATGTGCCGGTGCCCGGTCCCAGAAAACCATCATAGAGACCGATGCCAAACGCAAAAACGAAATCAAACTTCGCCCGGGAAATTCGCGGATGAATGTCCTGCTCGCCCAGTTGCGGGCGCACCCAGACGAAAATCGCCACGGCAAACAGCAGCACCGGCACGATATGTTTCAACAAACCGGGATTAAAATGTTGCACCAAAAAAGTGCCGCAGAGCGAACCCAGAAAAGCGAGCAGCCACGCCCGGCGGACTTCGCGGTAGTTCAACATGCCGGCGCGCGCAAAATGAAAGGTCGCGCTGGTGGAACCGAACGTGGATTGCAGCTTGTTCGTGCCCAGCGCGATCACCGGGTTGGGGCATAAATTTAGCAGCACCGGCAAGGTGATCAAGCCGCCGCCGCCGGCCAGGGTATCCACAAAACCTGCGGTTAAGCCGGTGAGAAAAAGCACCGCTGTTTGCCACCCTTCAATCATTTAAAGCTTGTAGGATGCGGGCGGCGGCGCGGCGGAACAAGAACTCACGGGAAGAATTATTTTGCCGCGCTGGCAGCGGTTTCCCGTCGCGTCAGTTTGGCCGGCGAAAGCGGATGGGCGAAGTAAAGCAACTCATGATGCTCGAAGGCACCGGCATGATTTTTGAAACCTTCCCGCGTGGTCGTGCTGTAATAATTATGCGCGCCGGCTTGGGTTATCTCGGGGCCATCCGCCAAAATGGCCGCGTCGCTTTTCGTGCTAGGCCGCACGATGGCGATGTGGCCCGGCCGCGCGGGGTCGGGATTTTTGCAGGTGACGACGACAAGCTCGCCAGCATTCGCAAGTTGCTGGGCAAGCAACGGTGATTTGACCGGCTGCCAGCCTTCATTGGTGCCGCTGCCACACAGCCACTCCTGCTGGGCATTCGCGAGTAAAACGGCAGAATGTTCCGGCGGCCGCAACAGATAGATGCCCAACTTTTCCGCGGCTGCCGCGGCGAACGCGCTGCAATGCGTGTGCGAGGTGCTGTTGGTATAAACTTTTCCGTTGGGTTCGCCGCTCCGCCAATCCACCTGCCGGCCCGCCAGCCAAAGTTGTTCGACATGCATGGAGTCCAGCGTCTTGATCAACTGTTCGCCCGCGGGAGAAATGTCGCCGGCCTGGGCAGACAATGATCCGCCGAGTAACGCCGCCAACATCAATGTCCGTAAAGTGTCAGTCAATTTCATAGTAAAAAAATCTGCCGCCTCCACCCCACCGGCAATCCGACGCGTTTTTACTGGCGAGTCGCCGCTGGGCTTTTGTTTTAACCAAATTAAATAATGCCGAGAAAATTTGGAATAGTGAGTTTATGCGACCCATCGCGGCGGAAAAGATGATCCAATGCAAAACGGATCGTGTGATTTGAAAAACCTGCTTCTATTCGGCCGCCACCTCAAAGGCCATTCCGCTGAATTGGCGGACGAATTCCACGAGCGAGATTTGAAAAATTCCGTTCGTCGTCGCATAGCCATTCGTCGGCCCGGGCGCGCCGGCGGGCTGAAAATTTTGTCCGTGCGGATTCCATAGGCTCACGACGTCGCCGGCCGCATCATAATCCAGCACGGCATACGCGTGATTGGGCGTGAGACCGGGCGTGACGGGCTTGAGCGTGCCGCAAGTCATCAAGCGTTTTTGCCGGACGGCCGCTGATAATTTTTCCCGCAACTCGGCAAGCGTCGCGGCAAAATCATTCGTCGCCGTCGCTGGCGTTTTGGCGAACTTGAAAGAGAACCGCACCATGTCGTGCCCCGTCAAATAGGCGAGCATCGTGCCGGCGGAACCGCCGCGCGCGAGCGCATCCAGCAGCGAATCCGCACGCTCCGTCAACGGCCGATCCTCATTTCGCGCCGTGCCGACGGCCTTTTCATATACGTTCACCCAGACGCCTGCGTTTTCATTCGACGAAGTCAGCGCGATTTCGGCGTCCGTCGGCGGCGTGACTTCAACGGTTTTTTTGCCGAGCCGCACGAAATAATTGCCATTGGTCTCGGCAACAAAGAGGGTGGTCACCTCCGCCGGATTCCGGTGAACCATCGCGCCGAGCGGCGCGAGGCAGAAACAATTCCCAAGCCGGCCCTGATGAATTGTCGCCAGTCGCGGCAAGCCCTCCGCGAACAAAGTCCGGTTCGTTGCGCCCGCGATCCGCGCCACGCCTTCGGTGAACATTTGCGCCAGATCCGGCTGGCGCTGCGTCGTGAGCACCGCGAGATTGGTGAGCGTCAACGGCGGCAGCGCAGTTTGCGGCAGGGATGCGCGTTTCAATGCCGCCACCGCCGCCGCATTTTCATTGGTGATTTGCGCGTTTGCGACCGCGGCATCAATTTCGTTCGTGGACAAAATTCCGTCATGGTTCAAGTCCCAGCGCGCAAAATTTTCCTGAACGACGGTGAGAAAATGATTCGTTGCCTGCGCGCCGGCATTCGCCGCCAGCGCCAAAAAGATTGCGAGCGAGAATAATTTTGGCCGCTGAAAGAAATTTCCGCTCATGCGAAACTGGGCACGCCGATGTCCGTCATCAACAGCAATCCCGGAGGCGCCTTCAGGATGCGCGGCGCGGCGTTGACAACGGCCGAAACCGTCGCCGCATCGCCGGCGACGCCCTTGCTGATCGTCATGTTCAACGCCGGCTCGCCTTCAATCTGGCAACTGTCATGCGGATTCGGCGCGTCGAGATACATCTTCAAATCCAGCGTGATTTTGATTTCGCTGCCGACGCTCACTTCGCTGCGCTGATGCAAGCCGCAGGTCTGGCCTTTCAGCACCGAGACATGCGGCGTCACGATGTCGTGCACGGCCACCATCGCCGTGCACGTCTCCGTGAGCTTGGAAATTTTCCAGCCGAGGCAATGCGCGATGAGCGCGGCGGATTCTTTCAAACCCGCGTGGCCGGCCTTGCCTTCGGAAAATAATTTTTCAAATTCCGCCGGCGGCAAACCGCTGCCGATTTTTTTCTGCAACGGCCCTCGCCGCGTCGCCGCATTGACCACGCGCTGGACGTGAACGGCTTTCACCGAACGGCAAACGCCCGTCAGGCAGACCGGCAAAACATCCATCACGAAGCCGGGATTGACGCCGGTGCCGAGCACGCGCGCGCCGAATTGTTTGCAAACGGCGTCGAGATGCGTGGCCGAAGCGGGATCGCGCAGCGATGGAAACAATAATTCTTCGCACGAGGAAACGACGCTGATGCCATGGCGCGCCATGGGTTCGATCTGCGCGCACGCGGCTTTGATTTTGGAAACAGACGTGTGAAAAATAACGTCCGGTTTGCCCACAGCCGCGAGCAGCTCGTCGAGCGAGCGATAAACTTTTGCCTGCGCGAGAGCGGCCAAGCCGGTCAGTTCGCCGAGCGATCTGCCGAATTTGGCGGGATCAATATCAATGCCGCCGATGATCTCGATCCACGGTTTGGTGGCGGCAAGTTTGAGCGTTTCAATGCCGATGGGACCAAGTCCGAATTGTGCAATTTTCATTTTTTTATTTAAAATTTTCACCACCGAATTTTGAGCGCGATTCATTTGGCAATTTTTTTGCAAAAATCCGCGCAATCGGAGATTGAAAAAATCTGGCTATTCAAGTTTCACTGCGCGATGACGGTGGTGGGCGCAACCCAGTTGACCGCCTGCGGAACGATGTATTCCAGTCCGGCGGTCTGCTCCGGGTGCGGACTGATGCAGACGACTTTTCCCGATTTGTATTGGCCGGAGAAGATGGCGGGCGAGTTGATCTGGATGCCTTTGGGCGTGTCGTTGGAGGCGACTTCGGAGCGGAACCAAGCGAACACGTCGTAAGGCGGCAGGTTCGTGTCGCTCGCCGGACCGACGATCGGCCCTTGATGATACAGGCAGTCAAGGTTCGTTTCGCCGCCGAGAATTTTCTGGCCGTCGGGCGTGACTTCGAGTTTTAAAACCGCGCGCCCGCGATTCCATTTGGGCGAAAGTGTCCGCGCATTAATAATATGCAAGCTCCAAGGATAACCGGCGGTGGCCAAATACGCGCCGGCGCAAATGCCGACGTAACCGCCGCCGTGGCCGACAAATTTTTCCACCTGCGCGCGGCCATCTTCGCCGATGGCCTTGGCTTCTTGGCTGCCGCTGCCGCCGGCAAAAATCACCACGTCAAAATTTGTCAGCACGCCTGCGCGGATTTCGTCCGGCGAGACTTCGACCAAGGAAGTCGGCGCGTTGGTGTCGTTCAGTTTTTTGATCAATTGCGGCGGGCCGGGACCGCCGGTGCCGGGACCTTTGTAAAGTGCGATGCGGATTTTTGCGGCATGAACGAGAGTCGCAGGTTCGGAACCGACGACATCGGAATCATTTTCCAGCTTCGCATCGCCGATCATGCCGAGATGCGCGAGCAACGCGTGCACCATGATTTCATGCTGCTGCACGCGTTTTTCCATCGGCTGCGTGTCGGTGGTTTCGAGCGTCATGCCGGGAACGTGCAGATGTTCACCGGCGGCGCGCGCGAGGCTGCCGTCAATTGGCATATTGCGCCGCACGAATTTCAACTGCGCGTTGGTGATGGTTTCATTGACGGCGGCGAGCATGGCATCGGCGGCAACCTGGCCGTTGGTCAGCGGAAAACAAATTATGGAGCTGCCGACGCTTTTTTCGTTGAGCTGATGAAAGTCGTAGCCCTCGTGCAAATCCAAAACCCAGTCCGGTTTGTTCTCGGTGGCGATTTTCCAAATGGCCTGCGCGACGTCGCCACGCGCTTCGTTGTCCGGCTGCTTGGCGCGCGGATAATCACGATTGAGATCGCTCAAATTGGTTGCCAGATCGGTGATGCGCCGCTGGTTGGCGGCGAGACCGGTGACATTGGCGCGCGGGATGACAATCAATTTTCCGTTTTGAATTTGCCAGTGGCGGATGTTTTCGGCGGCGAGCGCGCCGGCCGGTTCGTTGCCGTGCACGCCGCCGACGATCAAAACGGTCGGGCCCGCTTGGCCGGAATCAATAAGAAAACAACTCGTGGCGAAACGCGTGCCGGGCAGCAGCAGGTTCGTGGTGGTGAGGAAATTTTTTTCCGCCGCAACCATCGGGCTGGTCGCGCACAGCAAGAATGCGAGCGCAAAAAATCGGGCGAGGGGCCGCACTAAAACTTCGCCGAACGATTTGTGAGGCAGCTTTTTTTTCAACGCCACCGACCCGACTCCTTGGTAATTCATATGATGAGTTGAGGCTATTCGTTGTCGGTGATTCATTCCATAGCACAAAATCACTATTTGCTGTCGTAGCCACTTGGCCTAGATTAATGACGTGTTCGGGCGGTATGATTGTGAACAATAAATATTAAGGAACGCCGCCCACGATCCAGACTGAGACCGGCAATTAAACCAGCCCGTGAAAATTTTTGCTGCCACCGTGGCACTTTTTTACGCCGGCTCCATGGCGCCGGCGTTTTGAAATTCAAAAGGAAATTCATGAAATCGAAATTGGCCGAAAACAGGTTCGCAGCGTTTACGTTGATCGAATTGCTTGTGGTGATCGCCATCATCGCCATTCTCGCGGCCATGCTTTTGCCAGCCTTGGCCAAAGCCAAGGCCAAGGCCTATCAGACGCAGTGTTTAAATAACCTGCGGCAAACCGGGATTGCCTTTCAGATGTATGCCGACGACAACGGGGATTTTTTGCCCGGACCGTTGCTGCGGGAAGTCACCGCTGGTTACAGTGTCAACACGGCCAATGAGCCGGTGAATTTTCTCTACACTTATTTGAGCCTGCCCAATCCGGCCACGCTCACCTCCATCACCGCGTTGCAAAACGCCGTGCCGGTGCTGGCGTGCCCGGCCACGCTGAAAATCCAAGTCGCCGGCGTGCTGGACGGCAACCGTGTCACTTACTCGACGTGCGGGGCGATCATTCCCGGCGTGGATACTTCCCGCCCCTTTGGCTATCCGTCGGGAACTTCCCCCGCATTGGCCGGCGCGCCTTACAAGCCGCTGAAAATTTCGGCCATCACGCAATTCACCAACAGCCTGACGGATTGTTACGCCATGCGCGATGTGGATCAACAATTGGACGGCACCGTGACGCCGCCCACGTGGCACGGCCAAATCGCGCCGCAGGCCGTGCACGGGAACAATCTGCGCAACGTGATTTTTTTCGACTGGCACGTGCAGGGCGTTCATGGAACCAACAACTTGGAATGAAATAATTTAATGAAACGATTCACCTCACAACTTTCCTCGGCTCCGACAATTTATTTTTTGGTCAGCCTGATTTTCGCCATTTCGGCGGGCGCACAGACTTATGAAACATCGCTGACCACGACCACGTTGACGGAAAATTTTGACGAACTCGGCATCAGCGCTTCCGCCACGCTGCCCAACGGCTGGGTGTTTGCGCAAGGCAGCATCGGCCTGCCGACCTATGGCAGCCCGCTGAATTGCGAAACGCCGCCGATTCGCTACACGAATGCCCCGGTGAATTGTCAGAGCATCACCCGCGACTACGACGGGGCCAACAGCGGCGGCTCCGGCCTCGCGCCCACCGGCGGCGGCCGCGTCAATTGGAGCGATTCCTCCGGCCTCGACCGCTCTATTGGCTTGATGAGCGTGCATTCCACCGCCAATCCGCCAAACACAGATTTTTGGGCGCCGACGAATTATATCATGTTCGGTTTTTACAACAACACCGGCAGCAATATTGTCAGCCTCGCCGTCACCAACAACATCAAGCAGTATCGCGTCAATGCCACTGCCGCGACCGTGGCATTTTTCTATTCTTACGATGGCACCAACTGGACCCATCTTTCGACCGGTGACGTCGGACCATTTCCCACCGGCGCGTCCACTTATTTGTGGAGTTCACCGAACGTGAGCAATGTTTCGTTCACCATCAGCGGACTTTCCATCAGCAACGGCGCGCCGTTTTATCTGAGCTGGCAATTCATCATCGCCACCTACAATGGTTCCTCGTCCGCCGGCCTCGGCTTGGATGACGTCGGTTTGACAGCCACCTTGGGCGCGCCGGCCATCGTCGGGAATTCCACGTGGACGGCGGCCGGCGGCAATTGGAATACCGCCGCCAACTGGAAAGGCAATACCCTGCCGACCAGCGGCAACAGCTTGTTTTTTGCCGGCGCCGGCGGGGCGACGACAAATAATTTAACCGCCGTCACGACAGGCACGGGCACGGTTGGCGCGGTGACTTTTTCCAACACGGCGGGCGCTTATTCGCTGAACGGAAATGGCATTACGCTCGGCAGCGGTCTGACCAATAATTCTGGCGCCACGCAGACCATCAATTTGCCGCTGACGCTGCTGACCGATCAATCCCTCGTGGCCGCCTCCGGCAATCTGGTCGTGGCCAGCGTCATCACCAACGGCGGCTATGCCTTGAGTTTTGGCGGCGCGAGCAATGTGACTTTAAACGGTTCAGCCACGGGCAACGGCTCTTTAAATATGAGCGGCACCGGCACGCTTTTTTTTAATGGCTCGAATACCTACGGCGGCGAGACGATCATCAGCTCCGGCACGGTGCAACTGGGCGGCTCCGAAAAAATTCCCGACAGTTCAGCGCTCACCGTCAGCGCGGCGGGAACTTTTAATTTGACGAATTATTCCGAAACGGTCGCCAGTCTTGGCGGCGGCGGCAACGTGAATCTTGGCAGCGGTTATCTGACGCTGGCCGGCGGCGGCGCGGCAAGCTTCGGCGGCATCATCAGCGGCACCGGCGGCATTTACAAAACCGGCGCGGGCACGGAGACCATCAGCGCGACCAATTTTTATCACGGCACCACGCTGCTCACGTCCGGCCTGCTGGCCATCGCGAATGTCGCGACGCTCGGCGACGGTCCGCTCGTGCTGGCCGGCGGCACTTTCCAGTTGACCGGCACGCGGGATTTGACGAATGGCATTTTGCCGAACGCGCTGGTTTTGAGCAGCAACACCATCATTCAAAACACCACGTCGGCCACGGCGGGCAACCGTTATCTGCCCTTCGACGGGCCGGTCATCGCCACGAACGGCACGCTCACCATTCAAAATATCGCGACGGGAAATTACACCAACATCATGCATCTGCGCCTGCTCGGCACGGTGACGAATTTCACGCAGCCGATCGTGTTTGATAATTCGCTCGCGTTGAGCCAGGTCAACAACACGGCCGCCGTGGATGCGGCCAACACCAACGGTTCGCCGGTCCAGATTTTTAGCGGCTTGATTTCCGGCGCGGGCAAATTTTATCGCGCCTCGCTCACGCCCGGACTCGGCGGCAGCGCCATTCTGACGGCGCAAAATACTTTTACGTTCGGCACGTATGTCAGCGGCGGTTTTCTCGGCCTGGGTGCCGATTCCACTTCTTCCGGCGGCGAGGTCGTCTCCGGTCCGGTCGGCACCGGCACTTTGGAATTTGACGATTCCACCGTGGGCGGACTGGCTGGCGTGGGACTTTTTGCGGCCGGCGGACCGCATGTGATTGCGAACCGGGTGCTGCTCAATGGCGTCACCAACACCGCTTTCATCGGCACCAACTATCTGGAATTGGCCGGCCCGTTTGATGTCGGCGGCATTCCGAAAACTCTCACGGTCAGCAACACCGCGTTGACGACGATTTCCGGTTCCATCACCAACACGGCGAACCTGACGATTGCCGGGCCGGGCGTGCTCGCTTTGACGGCGGACAATTCGGCAGGCTGGAGCGGCACGCTGAATCTCACCGGCGGCACGCTGCTCGCGAATAATCCCAGCGGCAGCGCCTCCGGCACGAATTTCGTCACCGTTTCCGGCGGCACGCTCGCGGGCACGGGCAGCCTGCTCGGCGCGGTGGTTGGAACGACCGGCGGCAATATTGCTCCCGGCAATCCCGTGGGTATTTTGACGTTGCAAAACGGATTGGATTTGAGCGGCGGCGGCGCGCTCGTCTGGACGCTCGGGGCAAACAGCACCAACAATCCGGGCACCGATTTCAGCCAGCTCGCGGTGAGCGGTGGCATGTTGAATCTGGGTGGTTCATCCATCCTTGCGCTCGCGTTCACCAATGCCGCCACGATTCCGGCGGCGCCAAATGTTTTCTGGCTGACGAATCACGCATGGCGCGTCGTCACTTTGTCCGGGGCCGCGACTCTGAGCGGGAATTTCACCGCGGTCAGCAATGGCAGTTTTGCCGCCGGCACTTTCACCACCACCACCGACGCCAGCGGCGTCCTGCTGAAGTTTACGCCCGGCACCACCACCGCGAGTCCGTCCAAGATTGCCAAAGTCAGCTTGACGGGAAATATTTTGAGCCTCTATTTGACCAACGGCACGGCCAGCAGCGCTTTTCAGATTGTGACCGCCACGAACCTGACGCAATCACTCGGAACTTGGACGGTGGCGTCGAGCGGCTCTTTTGCCGGTGATGGCACCGTCACCAACAGCCTCACCATCAATCCCGCCGAGCCGGAACGTTTTTACCGCGTAAAACAATAAACGCGCCGGGTCATGGCCGGTTGTCTGATACGCGCGTTTAAACCAACGTGGAAAACACCGTGACAAAAAACCGCGTGCCTAAAATAAATTTTCGCCGCCGCCTGACGGCAACATTTTTGGCCGTGATGTGTTTCAGCCCGCTTGCGGTAGTGGCGCAGAATCTCATCCCCGGCCAGGTTTACTTCGGCCGCAGTAATTACACCGAATATGTCGCGGGCGATTTGCCGGTGATTTTTTCCGCGCCGCACGGGGGAGCGCTGACGCCGGCGGAAATTCCCGACCGCCAGGATGATGGTTCCGATCCCGATTTCACGACCGTAACCGATGCTTACACCGAGGAAACCGCGCTCGCGGTGCAAGGCGTTTTCGCCGGTTACTTCGGTCACAGTCCGCATGTCATCATCTGCCAGTTGAAGCGCACCAAGATTGATTGCAACCGCAGCCTCGCGGAAGGCGTTTATCAAACCAACGTGTTCGCGACGCAGGCGTGGAACGAATTTCAAAATTTTATCAACACCGGCAGCAACGCGGCCGTGGCGCAAAGCGGGTTCGGTTTTTACATTGATCTGCACGGCCAGGGGCATCCGATCCAACGCTTGGAACTCGGCTATTTGCTGACCGCCGACCAGTTGACCAACACCGACGCCGGGCTGGACCAGAACACCTACGTTTTGCAAAGCAGCATCCGCACGCTCGCCGGCATCGCCAGCCGGAAATTTTCCATGCCCTTTTCCCAAATTTTGCGCGGCACGAATAGTTTCGGCGGGTTGATGGCCGCGCGCGGTTATCCGGCCGTGCCCACGCTCGCCATGCCGAATCCGGGCAACGGCACGAATCCCATTGTTTATCCCGGCGACCAAAACGCCTATTTCGACGGCGGCTACAACACCGCCGTGCACGCCTCGCAAAATGCCGGCGGACCGATTGATGGTTTGCAAATCGAGGCGAATCTCACCGGCGTGCGCGACACCGCCGTCAACCGCACCAACTATGCCCTCGCGATCGCGCAATCGCTGGATTATTTCTTCACCAATTATTACGGCCTGGATCTGCGCCTCAGCGCGCCGTGCTTGTGGAGCATCGGCGCAGGCAAATGGGCGACGGCGGCCAACTGGTCGAACGGCATCGTGCCCGTCGCCGGCAACTATCTTTGGTTTAACGGCCCGGGCGGCGCGGTCAGCAATAATCTCCCCGCGCTCACGACCGGCACCGGCCGAATTTTTTCGATCGTTTTCGCCACCAACGCCGCCGGCATTTATTCGCTTTACGGCAACCCCATCAGTCTCAACGCGGGCGTGACCAATTTTTCCGCGAACAACCAAACCCTCAGCAACGCGATCACGCTGCTCGCCGCCCAGACATTTTCCGCGTCCAGCGCGCCGCTGAATTTTTTTGGCGTCATTACCAACGCGGGATTCAATCTCGCGCTCAACACGGCGACAAACCTCTTTTTTAATAATGCCATCAACGGTGCCGGCGGTTTGAATAAATTGGGGAGCGGCACCTTGACGTTGAACGCGGCCAGCACGTTCAGCGGCGCGACGACCAATCAAAGCGGCGTGCTGCTCGTGAATAATTCCGCCGGCAGCGCCAATGGCAGCGGCGCGCTTTACGTCAAAGCGGGCGCGACGCTTGGCGGCACGGGCAGCGTCAGCGGACCGGTTGCGATTTCTGGAACCATCGCACCGGGAAATCCCGTCGGCACATTAACTGTCACCAACGGACTCATGCTCGCGAGCGGCAGCAGTTATCAATGGACGCTGGCCGCGAACAGCACCAACTCGCCCGGCGCAAGCTTCGACCAAATCGTTTTGACCGGCGGCAATCTTTTGGTGAACAGCAATGTCACACTCGTCCTCGCCTTCACCAACGCCGCCACCGCGCCCGCCACGAACAATCCGTTCTGGCAAACGCCGCAATCCTGGAAAATTATTTCGCTCGGCGGCACGGCGACCAATGTGGGCCAGCAAAATTTCACCACCATCGCCAACAATTCTTTCGCGGCCGGAAAATTTGTCAGCACCCCCGACGCGCAAGGAAATGTGCTGTTAATTTTTTTGCCGACGCCGGCGCCGGTGATTTCTCCGGCGCTGACGGGCGCGGGCACGACGAGCGTGGCGATCAGTTGGAGCGCCGTCGCGGGCGTGACCTATCAAGTGCAGGCCACCACGAACCTCGCTTCGCCGAACTGGCTGCCGGCGGGAAATATTTTGGCGCAAGGCACGAACGCGACGTTCAATGACAATCCGCCGCCGCAACCGCAACGGTTTTATCGCGTCATCATTCCCTGAATCATTGCGGTTGAATGCGGTAAAACTTCTGCCGGTCGCCGGCGAATACATCGCTGAACGTCGAGTTGGTGAAGAACGTGGCCGGGATATTTGAGTTCGTGAAATTCAGCAGCGGCGTCCAATTCACCAGATTCGAACTCGCCTGAAGTTGATACGCGCGGCCGATGATGGTGGTCATGCTCGCCTTAAAATTTTGGTTGGCGGCCGCGTTGGTTCCGAACCACGGCCACGTCGGGCTGACGGGATAATTTACGTTGTGCCCGTAGTATTTGATGTTGTTGGGAAATGCGCCGGAGTGCTGGTTGAAGCCGGTAACAATGTTCGTGTCCGCAAAATTGTAAGTGCCGGACTGGCATTCTTCAGGGCCGTAAGCATTCACATCCGCGTCGGTGCGGTTGCTCGCGCGCAGCACGGCGATGTGCCCGGAACCGCTCGCGGCCTTGTAAGACGCCATCACGAGCAAACCGGTGTTGACCATGTGCTGCACGTTGGTCATGCCGGTCGTGATGGGAAACCAGCCAAACGTGTTAGTCGCAAACCAGTCGGCCTGATTGTTGGCGAGATTGAGATCCGACGCATCCGGCGGGCGCAGCAAATAAACGCCGAGCAACTCCGCCGCCGCAGGCGCAAACGCACTGCAATGGGAATCGGTGCCGAGCGTCATGTTCGGACCATTGCCGCCCGGCACGCCGGTCAACCAGTTCACGCTGGTGCCGACGAGCCAGAATTTATCCACTTGCAGCGAATCTAAAAATGCGTTCAGCATCGCGCCGTTCGCGGTGATGGTGTTGCTGCTGACCAACAATGGAGCGCTCGCCGCCGGGGTTGCTTCGTTCCACGTCGTGGCCACGCGCAACGTGCTGACCAAAAAATTCCCCGCCGAGGAACTCCCGGCGCGCAGATACAAAAAACTCAAGTCCGGCACCGTGGTCGCGGCGGTGCTGGTCGCATCCGGCGTGGCCGGCTCGGTTCCGCCAGGTGGCGGATTAAGATAGAGCGACGCCTGGCCACTGCTGAAATCATATTTCATCACGACGAAGTAAGTGGTGTTCGTGCTCATCGGCACCAGCGAATTGGCGACGTAGCTCGTGGTTCCACCCTTGGCGCGGACGCCGAGTTTGCAGCCTGCGCCCGACGTGTTATCAATCATGTCCAGCGGATCGGCGGCGGCTCCGCCGGGCGGCGCGTTCGTGCTTTGCAGCAGGCCGGCGATGTAATAACTGCCCGGCTTGGAAATAAAATTGATCAGCAACGAAAAATAAACCACGCCGCTGCTGGCGCTGTTGTTCAGCGGACGATAGCTCACCGCCGTGGACCCGGGCGCGACGGCGGCACAAAACGACGGCGGCGAAAAATCCGCGAGGTTCGGGAAGGTTTGTCCCACATTGCTGACCATGATCAGGCTGGTTGCGCCAGTCCATGGCGGATTGTTTCCCAGCGTGCCGGCGGGATAATTGAAACCTTCCTGCAATAACGAGGCTGCCGGCACCGAACCGACCAGCCATAAACTGGCCGCCACCAAATAATTTTTGGCGCGGGCAAGAATTGATTTCGTTGGCTTCATCAGGGAACGCGAACCGGCCGCAGCAAAAATTTCTGCCGCCACGATATTTTATTCAAACACCTTTTCAGCATGACGGCCATAGCACAAACTCATTATGTTCAATTGTGGTTGGCACTGTAACCCTGACGGCCAAGCTGACGCATCGGACCGTCAACCAAAGGAAGGGCCCGGTCGGAAACTCAATAAAATATGTTCGCCGCCTTGCAACGCATCTCGCTCACGCGCTGGATTTTCATCGCCATCGTCGCGGGCGTTTTGACCGGCTGGCTGCTGCCGGGGCCGGCGCAGTCGCTGCAAGTTCTCTCGAACATTTTTTTGCACCTGATCAAGTGCATCGTCGTGCCGCTGATCTTCAGCTCGCTCGTCGTCGGCATTGCCGGCCACGCGGGTGATTTGAAATCTGTCGGCCGGCTCGCGTTGAAGTCCGTGATTTATTTCGAGCTCGTCACCACCGCCGCGCTGTTCATCGGTCTGGCTGCGGTGAACCTCATTCAGCCCGGCAACGGCGTCCACTTGAACGCCTCCGCCGAAACCGGCCAGCAACTGGCGACCAACAAAATCACTTTTGCCGGCGTCGTCGAGCACATCGCGCCGCAAAGTTTTTTTGACGCCGCCGCGCGCAACGACGTCTTGCAGGTCGTCATCTTCGCCATTTTGTTCGGCATCGCGGTCGCGCGTGTGGCGGAAAAATCGCGGCGCACGATGCTGGAATTCTGCGAATCGCTCTCGGAAGTGATGTTCAAATTCACCAGCTTCGTGATGTGGTTCGCGCCGCTCGGCGTCGGCGCGGCCGTGGCGGTCACCATCGGCAAAAACGGTTTTGGTGTGATGCTGGCCCTCGGCAAGTTAGTTTTCACGCTTTACGGCGCGCTGTTCGTCTTCATTTTGGTGGTCTTGATTCCGATCATGCTCCTCGCGCGGATTCCCGTGCTCGCCTTCATCAAAGCGGTGCATGAACCCGCGATGCTGGCGTTCTCGACCGCCTCGTCTGAAGCCGCGCTGCCGGACGCGCTGCGGCGCATGGAAAAATTCGGCGTGCCGCGCCGCATCGTTGCTTTCGTGTTGCCTGCGGGCTATTCGTTCAACCTCGATGGTTCGACGCTTTACCTTGCCGTCGCCGCGATTTTTGTCGCGCAGGCCGCCGGCGTGCCGCTCACGCTGGCGCAGCAACTGCCGATTTTATTCACGCTGATGCTCACGAGCAAAGGCGTCGCCGCCGTCCCGCGCGCGTCGCTCGTGATTTTGTCCGGCACGCTCGTGACGTTCGGCCTGCCGCTCGAAGGCGTCGCGGTCATTCTCGGCGTGGACGCGTTTCTCGACATGGCGCGCACGTCCATCAACCTTGTCGGCAATTGTCTCGCCGCCGCCGTGATGGCGCGCTGGGAAGGCGAATTTGATTCCGTCGCGGCGAAAAGTTTTTCCAACGCGACGAACGAAACCGAATAAATTTTTGAAATGAAAAAGCTTTTTGCCGTTACTATTATCTTCTGCGCCGCAGTTGTTTTCAGCAATGTTTTCGCGGACGCCCCGACGCATGGGATGGTCGCCTCGGTGAATCCGATTGCCACGCAGGCGGGCGTCAACGCGCTCAAGTCCGGCGGCAATGCGATTGACGCCGCCGTTGCCATCGGCCTCACGCTCGGCGTCGTGGACACGCACAACTCGGGCATCGGCGGCGGCTGCTTCATGCTCATCCATCTCGCGAACGGCACGAACGTCTGCATTGACGGGCGTGAAATGGCCGGCGCGGCGGCGACGCGCGATCTGTTCATCCGCGATGGCAAAGGCGACACGGATTTGAGCCAGACCGGTCCGCTCGCCAGCGGCGTGCCCGGCGAAGTTGCGACGTTCGCGTTCGCGGAAAAAAATTACGGCAAAAAAACTTTCGGCGATTTGCTGCTGCCGGCGGCTGATATTGCCCAAAATGGTTTTGCTCTTCCTGCGAATTACGCGCGGCTTATCGAATCCGAAAAAGAACATCTGAAAAAATTTCCGGCATCCGCCGCAATTTTTCTGCCGGCCGGCCAGCCGCTCAAGGCCGGCGATATTTTAAAACAACCCGATCTCGCCAGAACGTATCGCAGCCTCGCTGCGCAAGGCCCGGACTGGTTTTATCGCGGCCCGTTCGCGGCGGCGCTCGGCGATTGGATGCAAACGCATGGCGGTATTTTGACTTCAAATGATTTTGCAAATTATCACATCGAGTTGCGCGAGCCGGTCGCTTCGACGTATCGCGGCTACGAAGTGGTTTCGTTCCCGCCGCCCAGTTCCGGCGGCGTTCACGTTTTGGAAATGCTGAACATCCTCGAAAATTTTGACCTGAAAAAAATGGACGACGCGAAGCGTGAACACGTCATCGCCGAGGCGATGAAACTCGCGTTTGCCGACCGCGCCTACTGGCTCGGCGATCCGGCGTTTGCGAAGGTGCCGCGCGGTTTGATCTCCAAAAAATACGCCGCTGAACTCGCCAAAAAAATTGACCCCGAACACGCGAGCGTTGTCGCGTCGCACGGTTTGCCGCCGGACTGGCAGACCGATTTGTTCAAAAAACACACGACGCATTTTTCCACGGCGGACGCCGACGGCAATTGGGTCGCCTGCACCGCGACCATTAACACGAGCTTCGGCTCGAAGGTCGTGATTCCCGGCACGGGCGTCACGATGAATGACCAGATGGACGATTTTTCAATTCAAGCCGGCGTGCCGAATCATTTTGGCCTGATCGGCGCGGAGGCGAATTCCGTCGCGCCCGGCAAACGGCCGCTGTCGAGCATGAGCCCGACGTTGGTTTTCAAAAACGGCGAGCCGGTCATTTCGCTTGGCGCGGCGGGCGGGCCGAAAATCATCAGCGCGGTTTTGCAGGAACTCGTGGACATGATTGATCTCGGCATGACGCCGCAGGAAGCCGTGGCCGCGCCGCGCATCCACCAGCAATGGTCGCCGAATGAATTGTATGTCGAAGCGAAACTTCCGGCCGAGCTGAAAAAATCGCTGGCGGATCGCGGCCACAAAATTGTGGAGCTGCCCGCCGTGGCCGTTTCGCAAATCGTCGCGCGCAGCCCGGATGGGAAAAGTTTTACTGGCGCAGCCGACCCGCGCGCGGGCGGAACGGCGGCGGGCTGGTGATTTTTTGTGCGGTGGAAAATTCAGTTGGCTTCAAGCTGGCGCAGCCATCACGGCCCGCTACAATTTTTTTATGTTCGCGTCGCGCGATCGCGCTTTGAAACTTGCCACGCTCATTTTTTTTCTGATGGGCGGCGGGCGGATGTTCGCGCAGGACGGCGAAGTGAATGCCAGTTGGTCGAAGCGCGTCTGGCAGACCGACGACGGCTTGCCGGCGGCAAACGTCACAGGCATAGCGCAGACGCACGACGGATATCTGTGGCTGGCGACGCAAGCGGGCTTGGCGCGATTTGACGGCACCCAATTTCAACTCATCCACATTCCCATCGGCCGCGCCAATCCGTTGATCCGCGTGATGTTGTGCGACCACGCGGAAAATTTCTGGCTCGCCGAGGATGGCGGCGTGGTGGTGCGTTTTGGCACCAGCGCGCCGCAATTGTTTTCGACGACGAACGGTTTGCCCGACGCGCTGGCCTTGCAGTTGGTCGAGACGCCGGACCAAGTCGTCTGGCTTACTTATGCCGACGGCTCGGTGTTTGAAATCACGCCGGACAATCACGTGCAGCGCCTCGGCAACGCGGACGGCATCAAAGATGACGGCACGTGTTCGCTGACCCTCGACGCGCACGGCGTTTTGTGGTTCACGAAAGCATTTCAATTTGGTTTTTATCGCGACCACCATTTTCAGGAACTGGGCAAGCTGCCCGAGCGGAACAGCCAAATCTTTGGTGCGCGCAACGGCGACATCTGGTTTTGTTCGCCGACGCAATTATTAAAAAGTAGCTCGCAAGCTTCGCCGGTGACCGTGGCCAGTTTTGACCCGGCGCTCACGCACGTGCGCCCGTCGGTTTTGTTTGAAGATTTGGCCGGCCGGTTGTGGGTGGGAACTTCGTCCGACGGATTGTTTTTGCTTGATCACAAGAACTTGTTAAAAATCGAAACGTCGCAAAATGATATCCACGCCATCGCGCGCGATCGCGAAGGCAGCCTCTGGGTGGGCACGGACGGCGGCGGTTTGAACCGGTTGCTGCCGCAAGTCGTGGAACTGCACGGCCGCGATGAAGGTCTGCCGTTTGAAACCGTGCGTTCGCTGAGCGAGGATCGTGCGGGCGATTTGTGGGTCGTCACGCAGGACGGCGCGTTGACCAAGCTGCCCCGCGACCATTGGTCCAGCGGAGAAAAAATCGAAGGCTTGCCCGGCGGCAGCGCGCATTGCGTGGTCATGGATCATGCCGGAACGATGTGGATCGGCAGTTATCTGCGTGGTTTGTATCGCTGGCAGGATGGAAAATTTTTTCGCTTCAACCTCCAAAATGGTTTGGGCGGCGGCACGATTCGGTCCTTGATGGTGGACAGCCGGAATGATTTGTGGATTGGCTTGGAAGGCGAACATTTGGTGCAGCGGCTGCATGCAGGCCAGTTTCAATCCTTCAAACTGCCGGGCAATTCGCGGGCCGTGCGCGCCATGGCCGAAGACGCCGCCGGCAACATCTGGCTGGGAACTTTGGACGGTCATTTGCTGCGCGTGGACGGCGACACATTGACCGAGCTGCCGCAGCCGGCTGCTGATTCGCCGCATCCGATCCGGTGCCTCAGCGCCACGCCGGACGGCAGCTTGTGGATCGGTTATGCCGTCAACGGCGTGGGGCGATTCAAGGCGGGGAAATTTTCGCACCTCGGCCGCGAACAAGGCTTGTTCGATGAAAATATTTGCGCGCTGATGCCGGATGCCGGCGGGCGGATGTGGTGCGCGTCCGACCGGGGAATTTTTTTTGTGACCCTCGCGCAGTTGAATGCCGTCGCCGACGGACGCCTCAGCCGGGTGCAAAGTGTTTTTTACGGGCGCGACGCCGGGCTGCCCAGTTTGCAGGCGTATTACGGCTACTGGCCGGGCGCATTGACCACGCGGGCCGGCGAAATTTTATTTCCCACCCACTCGGGCATCGCCGTCGTGCATCCCGACCGCGTCCACGCCAATCTCCTGCCGCCGGACGTGCTGATCCAAAGTGTTACCTTGGATGGCAAAGAAATTTTACCCGTCGCCAACCGCCCGGTCAAAGTTCCGCCGATCCATCGCAAAATTGAAATCACATTTACCACCCCGAGTTTCATTGCGCCGGAACAAGACCGTTTCCGCTATCGGCTTGCGGGGTGGAACGATGACTGGAGCGAAGTGGAACGCGGCCAGCCGGCCGTCTTCTCGCGGTTGCCGCCCGGCGATTATGATTTCCAAGTCACTGCCTGCAACAACTTTGGCGTGTGGAACGAAAAAGGCGCGGACTTTAAATTCACCGTGACGCCATTTTTTTGGCAGCGCTGGATTTTTCGCCTTGCGGCTTCGTTACTACTGCTCGCGGTCGTGGTGCTGATTGTGCGGCATTTTTCGCTGCGCCGCGTCCGGCAGGTGATGCGACGCATGGAACAGCAGGCCGCGCTCCAGGAAGAACGCACGCGCATCGCGCAAGACATGCACGATGAACTTGGCGCGCGCTTCACGCAAATTTCCCTGCTCGGCGAACTTTCCCGCAACGCCATCGTGGAACCGGACAAGGCGCGCGAATTTCTCGGCCAGATCAGCCGCGTCGCGCAGATCGGCGTCAAGTCGCTCGACGAAATCGTCTGGGCCGTGAATCCGCGCAATGACACCCTGCCCGACCTGCTGGATTACACCGGCCAATACGCGCTCGATTTCGTGGCCGCCGCCGGCCTGCAATGCCGGCTGGATTTTCCCGACACGCCGCCCGCGCGCGAAATTCCCGGCGACATCCGGCACGCGGTTTTTTTGATTCTGAAAGAGACCTTGAACAACGTCGTCAAACACGCCCAAGCCACGCGGGTGAAAATCCTTTTCGATTTGGAAAAAGACGAAATGCTCTGGCGCATTGACGACGATGGCAAAGGATTTGAACCCGCGCCGGACAACGCCTTGGACGACGGCCTGCGCAACATCCGGCAGCGCGCGGCGGCCCTCGGCGGCCACGCGGAAATAAAAAGTTTTCCCGGCAAAGGCACGCGCGTGTCCGTGCGCATCCCGTTAAAAAAATAAAACGATCGCCCTTGCATTCCGGCGCGCCGGCGGCAGGATGACCACGGTAAATTTAATTACTGATACAAGGTGACAAAAATAAAAGTTTCCATTGTCGAGGATCACGCCGGCACCCGCGTGAATCTCATAAAAGTGTTGCAAGGCGCACCGGAGTTGAACTGTCTGCAAGGCTATGCCGACGGGGAAACGGCGTTGCGCGAAATCCCCGGAAACATCCCCGACGTGGTGTTGATGGACATCCGTCTGCCCGGCATGACCGGCATTGAGTGCGTCGCCAAGCTTAAAGAAAAATTGCCGCAAGTGGACGTTTTGATGCTCACGACTTACGAGGAAAGCGATCTGATTTTTGAATCACTGCGCGCCGGCGCCACCGGCTATCTCCTCAAAAACATGCCGCCCGCCGAATTGATCAATGCCGTGGTTCAGGCGCGCACAGGCGGCTCGCCGCTCTCAATGCGCATCGCGCGAAAAATTGTCGGTCACTTTCAGGAAATCAAAAAGCCCGTTTCGGAAACGGAGGCGCTGACCAAGCGCGAACAGGAAATTCTGTCACTGCTCGCCAAGGGTTTTCTCTACAAGGAAATCGCCGACCAGTTGCACATCAGCATCAACACCGTGCGCGTCCATATCCAGAAAGTTTACGAGAAGCTGCACGTCCATTCCCGCAGCCAGGCGATCATGCATTATCTGGGCAAGCAAAATTAATTTTATTTCCCCAGTAAATCCAGCGCCGCCGCCGTCAATGCCGTGATGCCCGTGCGGATGGTCGGTTCCGGATCGGGTGCCCAGTGCGACGAATGCAATGAAGGCAGCACCGTGCCGTCCTGCATGGCTTTGGCATAGACATCGGTTTTCACCGCGCCGACGTTGAACATGAAGATTGGAATTTTTTCCTCCGTGCGGCCGTAGCGGCTGAAATCTTCGGCACCCGTGCCCGGTTCCTTGGTCACCACGTTGGTTTCGCCAAACTGCGAGCGGAAGACGCCGACGAGCCGCTCGGTCAATTTCGGATCGTTGTAAAGTGACGGCGTGTAGTCCGCGCCCATTTTGACGATCGGCATTAAATTTTCCGGAATTCCCGCCGTGAGCGCGCAACCGGTCACGATCCGCTGCACGGCGGCCAGCGTGCGCCGGCGTGAATCATCGCCGTAAGTGCGCACGGTCAGTTGCAATTTCACCTCGTCAGGAATGACGTTGTTCTTGGTGCCGCCGTGGATGCTGCCCACCGTGACGACGACCGCATCGCCGGGGCGCGTTTCGCGGCTGACGATGGTTTGCAGGTTCACGACGATTTCCGCCGCCAGCAAAACTGGGTCCTTGGTTTTGTGCGGGTAAGCGCCGTGGCCGCCGACGCCGCGCACCGAGATGTCCACGGAATCGGCATTGGCCGAAGAGTAACCGGAGGCGTATGTGATCAAGCCGGCGGGCGCCTCCGCGGAATCGTGAAACGCCACGCAATAATCCGGGCGCGGAAATCGTTTGAACAAACCGTCGGCGATCATGGCTTTGGCCCCGCCACCGCGTTCCTCGGCTGGTTGCGCGATCAAGATCAGCGTGCCCTGCCATCGATTGGTCAATTGCGCGAGCAGACGCCCCGTGCCGACCAGCGAGGTCATGTGAATATCATGCCCGCAGGCGTGGGCGACACCGACTTTATTGCCCGCGTCATCCTTGGTTGTCACCGTGCTGGCAAAGGGCAAGCCGGTTTCTTCCGTGACTGGCAGCGCATCCAGTTCCGTGCGCAACAACAGCGTGTGGCCGACGCCATTTTTCAAAACCGCCACGACGCCGAAACCGCCGACATTGGTGGTGACGTCGTAGCCGGCCTGCCGCCATTCGGCGGCCATTTGGGCGGAAGTATTGGTCTCGTGAAATGAAAGTTCGGGGTACGCGTGCAGTTGTTTATAGAGTTCCAACAAACCGGGAAACTCTTTATCCAACCACGGTTTAGCATCGTAATTTTCTTCGCCCAAGACAGTAAAGGCAGTGGCAAATAACACGGGCAGCAGCCGCCAACTTGCAATAAATAAATTCATGCAAACGACATTGCCGCCAAGAAAACGGGAAGACAATCATTTACGACTAGCACAAAATGACTATTCCCAGAAATCATTCAACGCACTAAGTTAGCTGCACTCGCGGAATGCTTAACTGCATTCCGCAACCAAGGCGAAAACTGGCAACCCTGAATAAAAAAAGTGTTTCGTCAGCCTATTGTAACCGTCAATCACGCCGTTTTGATTTAATTAACAGCGACAATTCAGATTAAATTCACCATGAGAAGTTTAACCCAAAATTCCGTTCATCACGCTTGCCGTTCGTGGAAAAATTGGCTCCTATTGGCGGTCATCGCCGTCATCGGTCAACCCGTGTTCGCGGCCACCTATTATTCTTTCGGCAACGGCAATCCCACGTTGCTCGCCAGTTGGTGGTCGAATGCCAACGGCACCGGCAGCAACCCGGCCAACTTCACTTCTGGCGATACTTTCATCATTCAAAGCGGCAGCAGCTATGTCGGCACGGCTTCGTGGACAGTTTCAGGAACGGGTGCGGCCATCCAGATCAATGGCGCGCTGACCGTGCCGGCGACGTTCACCTATACCTTCACCGGCGACACCATCACGGTGAATTCGGGAGGTTATATCACCAATAGTGGGACGCTCACTGGATTGACGGCAACGACCGCCACGTTTAATTCCGGGGCCACCTATGTGCACAATGAAAACGGCGGGACGGTTCCTACCGCCACGTGGAATGTAAATTCTACTTGTGAGTTCATCGGGGTTACCTCCACAGTGCCAACCTCCACTGCGCTCAACCAGCCGTTCGGCAACGTGGTCTGGAATTGCCCCAACCAAACCGGTATTTTGAGCACGGCCGGCAATCTGAAGAATATCAACGGTAATTTCACTGTCCAAAGCACCGGCACAGGCATTCTGCGCTATGCCTTAAGCGGATTCGCCAGCAGCAGTGTCACCAACAAAGGCAATCTGACTATTTCCGGCGGCACCTTGGGAATTTATGGTAGTGCTTCAGGTACCGTTAATCTGTATCTATACGGCAACTTGACCGTCACCTCCGGCGGAACCCTTTTGGGCGTGGGGGCTGCCGCCGCCTCTACAACTAATTGTTATCTGACCTTTGCCGGCACCGGCACGCAGATGCTGACCGGCGGCGGGTTGTTTACTTCCAACATCAATTTCACGGTCAATTCTGGTTCTACTTTGGACCTTGGCAACTATTCCATCGGTAGTGGTTGGGCGGGAACTTTCACCAATAACGGCACGCTTATGACCGCCAATGCCACCGGCTTCTTGGGCAGTCTAAATTTAACTGGCAATAAATATTTAAACTCTGCTGCCAACTATGTTTATGAGGGCGGCTCGGCGCAATCCGGCGACAGCTTGTTGCCTGCGACGGTCAACACACTGACGGTTAATGGCGCCGGTGGTGTTACCCTAACCTCAACCGAGACGGTGACCAACCTGGATCTTAACAACGGCATAATCAGCGGGAATATTGTTCTGGCCGGCAGCGGAACCATCACCGGCGGCAGTTCCACCAGTTATGTCAACGGCACGATTCAGGAACCGCTGACCACGAGCACCACCGCCGCCAGTTATCCAATCGGCAGTGCGACGAGTTATGCTGGAGTCAGCCTAAATAATCTGACTGTGACTGCCAATGGCACGCTAACATTATCGACTACCAGCACGCAACACCCGCAAATAGCCACCTCCGCAATCAACTCTTCCCAAGATCTAAGCCGCTATTGGACCGCGACGAAAGGCGGATCGCTGGCGATAGCAAGTTATGATCTCACGCTGAATTTTGCCAACGGCGACCTCTTTGGGGGCGCGTCGCCATCGAGTTTCATCATGGGTAAGTATGATGCGGGCACCGGTTGGACTTATCCAGTCGTGGCAGTGGCGAGCGCGAACAGCACGCGCGCCAATGGAATCACCACTGGCTTCAGTGATTTTGCCTTGGGTAATCAAGCCGTCTCGGGCATAGACCATTTCACGGTGACACCATCGACAAGTTCAACCAGCGCGGGTGCGGTTTTTACCGTCACGGTCCAGGCTTACAACGCCAGCAATCAGGCCATCAATAATAATAGTGTGGACGGGACTTCGGTGACAATGACCAGTTCGGGTCTGGCGCAATTTGATAGCAATGGCGATGGCACCTACGGTGACCTCACCAAGACTTTAACCAATGGCACATTTACCATCAACGTCCGCGATCTCAAAGCGGAGAGCATGACGATTACGGCATTGTCCGCAACGAACACGGGAACGAGCACAACAGTTATTATATTGCCAGCGCCAGCCGCACAGTTGCAAGTGTTGCTTCCTGGCGAAACCGCAGCTCCCGGCACAGCTCTTGGCAAAACCGGAAGTCCTGCCGCACAAGTGGCCGGTGCATCTTTTAGTGTCAGCATCAACGAAGTGGACACCAACTGGAATATAGTCAGCTCCACCGACATTGTTGCTTTGACGGCGGGTGGTGATGCGAATGCTTTTCTACCGAGTAATATCGCTTTATCAAGTGGCACGGTTACTGAAACAGTGACGAACGTGTTGGCAGGCAGTGCAAAATCATTGACCGCATCAGATATTTCTGGCGGGTCCATTTCAGCCAATGTCAGCAGTAGTTATATTGTTGTTCCCGGCCCGGCCAGCCGGATGCTGTTGCTGACCAGCGGAGAAACTCAAACCTTCGGCGTCGCCCCAGGTAAGAGTGGTTCGCCATCGGCGCAACATGCCACCGTTGGCTATCTGGTTATTGTGGACGCGCTCGACACCTACTATAATCTAGCGACTAATTGCAGCGATCTGGTCGAAATAACTTCAAGCTTTATGGGTGATACATTGCCCGCGAACGCAACGCTGGTAGGCGGAACCAAAACATTTTTACTAACAAACAATACCGTTGGCACTGTCACCTTAACCGCAACGAATGTGACCCGGGGAACGACCGTCGCCACGGGAAGCTCAACCGTGCCGGTAAACATCAACAGCACGACCACCGTATTGACTAGCTCGGCCAATCCGGCCAACCAAGGCCAAAGCGTGACGTTCACGGCAACCGTCTCCGGCGCAGGATTAAAAACCGGGTCAGTTGTTTTCAAGAACGGGCCGGCAACATTGGGATCGGCAACAATTTTGGGCAATGCTGCCACGTTCACGACTTCTGGCGGCGTGGGAACTTACTTGATTAATGCGGCATACTCTGGTGATTCCAACAATCTTCCCAGCACGTCCAGCGTCATTTCACAAGTTATTCAGACCGGCGGGGTCGCTTATTCGGCAGAAATGGAAGACGGATTCGATTACGCCCTCCTTGGTTCCAGCCCAGGAATGCCCGTGGGGGCCAACGTCGATAATAGTCCATGGTCCTGCAGTAGTGACATTGCGCTCAACACAGCGGTCACGGGCAACGAATTGATTATCGCCGGTGACATTGCGAGCACTACGAGTCCGCTTTTAAAGCCCTTACCCAATCAGAGCACCAATGTGCCGGCGCACCTGTGGATAAACCGGGGGGCGACAGATCGCGAATTTTTCCGGAGTATCGGCAATGCCATCAGCAGCGGTTCGGCTTATTTCTCTTTCATGATGAGCAACAGCGTTGCTCCCAGCACAGCCGGAGCGCCGATGGCAACCATGCTGGCTTCGAACGTGAACGATGCACCTTATGGCAACGATCCTTTGACACTTTATGGCCGCGCGGGAATTGACAGCACCCACTTCAACTTGGGGATTCAGCGTTTGGGCGGCCCGATCAGCTGGGCCTCGGCAGGTCTGGCCCAGGGCACGGCTTATATCTTGGTTTTGGAATATACTTTCGGTGGCACCTGCCAGCTATTCATAAATCCGACTCCAGGAGGTTCGCCACCACTCGCTGACGCGGTTGCGACCGGTGGCACCAATGCGGAGCCGGCCAACATTGGCACAGTTATGTTCTATGAAGCGGGCAGCACTTACCCACTTCCCAGCGACGGCACTTGGAACTACGACGTAATGCGGGCGGACTCAACTTGGTATAATGTAACGCCGCCGCTTGGCGGGGGTCTTGGCGCAACCTTTCTGGCCTTCAACCCGGCCTCACAAATCATCCAAGTGAATCAAAATTCAACGTTGATTACCGTAAGCCTATTAAATCAGAGTAATGCCGCGTTTAATGCGACGGTAGATACGGTGGTTGCATTGACTTCCACGTCGGGTAATGGGACATTTCTTTCCGGAGCCGATGGCACGACGGTAATAAATAGTGTCGTAATCAGCAATGGCACTAGCGCCGCGACCTTTTATTATAAAGATACTTCATCGGGTAGCCCGACCATCACCGGAGCAAGTGGACTTTTGACCTCGGCCGTTCAGACGGAAGTGATCACTCCCAATCTTTCGCGCCTCGGTCATTTTACGGTGACGCCATCGGCCAGTGCTACTACGGCGGGAACAGTTTTCTATGCTACGGTGCAGGCCTATGATACAAACAACGCGCCAATCACCGACAGTTCGTTCGATGGCACGCCTGTGACGTTGACCAGTTCGGGCTTGGCGCAATTTGACGCCAACGGTGATGCGACATACGGTGATAACATCAAGTCGCTCGCCAACGGCACTTTCACCATCAACGTGCGTGATCTAAAAGCTGAAATCGTGACCCTGACAGCCGGTCTGGGAACCAACACCGCCACAAGCACTGGCGTAAATGTATCGGCCGGCGCTTTTGCCCGTCTGCAATTATTGTTGCCCGGTGAAACGGCCGCACCCGGGACTGTTTCCGGGCGAACCAACACGCCGGGTGCAGCAATCGCCGGAACCGCCTTTACCATCACGGTTCGTGCAGTTGATAATTATTGGAACGGCGTCACAGCGAATGACATGGTGCATATTACCCAAAGCGGCGATGCCAACGTGATCTTGCCTCCCGATACTGCGATGGTCGGCGGGACCGCTACTTTCAATGTCACCGACATCCTCGTCGGATCGGGTCAAAGCTTGAGTGCGTCGGACATCTCCAACGTTGCAATTATAACAGATACGAGTTCCCCATATTCAGTCATCTCTGGCCTGGCCACGCAATTAATTTTAGTGGCTCCGGGCGAAACTCCGACTTTCGGCGCAGCTCCGGGCAAAACCGGCACACCGAGCGACCAATTACAAACCGGCAGTTTTTCAATCAAAGTTTATGCATTGGATGCCTATTATAACCTGGCTTTGAACAGCACCGATGTGGTGGCGATCACCTCGAGTGATAACCTGGCGGCACTGCCGGCGAATGCTTCCTTGGTGGGTGGAACCAAATCGTTTACTTTGATCAATAAGACCCAAGGCACCGTTACCGAGACGGCCTCGGACACATCAATTACAAGTGTGGCTCCAGGTTCGGCTACGTTGACAATAGACCCGGTTCAGAATTTTCGATCGGTGCAGAGTGGCAACTGGGGAGACACAAATACTTGGCAGTATTCCAGTGATGGGGGCAACACTTGGATACCGGCAATTGTAACCCCCAGTTCGGCTTTGACCGCTGTTGTTGAAGTTACAAATGGCACGACGGTAACCGTCGCCAGCAGCGTGACAGTGAATCGGACAACTGTTGACAGCGGAGCGGCAATTTCGGTGTCGCCCGGAGTTTCGTTGACGGTCGTTTCCGGATCGGGAACCGACTTGGACGTCTTCGGGATAATAACCAATTCCGGTGCGATTACCAATATCAGTCCCGCAACAATCGCCATGCATAACGGCGCGGTTTATTATCACAACCAAGATGGCGGGGCAATCATGCCGGCATTGTGGGAATCCAACTCTACCTGTGCGATTATCGGCTGGAAAGTGGCGACCGCCGTTACTTCCGGCACGGGGCTCAAACAAAATTTCGGCAACTTTACCTGGAATAGCCCCAACCAGACAAGCACGCTGAGCATGGGCGGTAGTCCGCCCACCAACTTCATGGGTAACTTTAATATTGTTTCTACCGGCAGCGGGGTGCTGGCCTTGTGTCTGGCCGCAAGTGTGAATCTGAATATTGGCGGGGATGTAAATGTCACGGGTGGCGCACTCTATGGAGCTACAACCGGCAGTGGCACAGAAACGGTCAATGTCGCCGGAAATGTTAACCTCTCTGCTGGCACGTTCAACTTGGAAGCAGATGTTGCCGGCACGGAAACCGTCATTTGGAATTTGGCGGGCGACTTAGTCATCACGGGCGGCCTCTTGACCGCCGCCGATACGAATGTGTGGCCAGCCGTTGATTTTGTGAAGACTGGGACGGAAAAGCTCATGGTCAGCGGCCCGGGACAGATTGCCACCTTGAACACGATTGACTGGGCGGTTGCCAGCGGCGCGACACTGGATTTGGAAACCAACACACTTCAGGGGATAGGCACTTTTGTTGTTAACGACGGCGGTGGTTTGATTACCGCCAATTCGAACGGCTTCAAAGGCAGTCTTTTATTTCAAACCAATTATATCGCTTTAAGCCATGCCGGTAATTACACTTATGATGGCAGTGTGGGTCAATCTGGCGACACATTGTTGCCAAACATCGTTTCAAGTCTGATGATCAATAATAATCAAGGTCTTATTCTTAACCAATCCGAGACCGCTACAAATATCTACCTCAATGGCAGTAGTCTGGCCGGCAATATCTCCATCGGAGGTGCTGGGGCATTTACCGTGGCAGGTAATAATTCAAAGGTCGTGGGCAATGTCGCAATGAACTTTGGATCACTCATCCTGGTTTCCTCCAATAACCTGCCTGAACTAACCGTGCAAGCGGGTGCTTTGAGTTTGAATGGTGGTAGTATCACCTTGATGGTTCTAGGTTCGCCGTTGCCGGAAGGTAATTATCTTTTAGTGGATGCCAATTTGGGCGGCTCTGTCACTGGAACCACGCCAAATCAAGCCACGGTCACCGGCAACGGACTGCTGCCGGCACTTTATGGTTCGCCCCAAATTGCTGGCGGCAAACTGTATTTTAATGTTGTTGCCTTCTATGCGGGCTTTGATTCCGGACCAGGCTTTTTCGGCGGCGAAAACCTTATCTTCACCAACTTTAGTGGCGGCAGCTTCTTTGTTTGGTCGTCAGCCAATCCGTCATTGCCAGTGATTAATTGGAATCTTGAGGGTCAGATGAGTGAACTGCCTCTGGGCACAAGCGGCTATAGTCGTTATGGCATCAACGTCAATCCCGCAGGCTCGCCAACTTATTATGTTATTGGTTCAACCAACGGTGGTCCGTATCTGGTCTCGCCGGTGCCGGTGATGACGGTAACTACGTCCGATTATCTGAACTTCACAGTAATAGGGACCAATGCAGCAATTACTGCCGGTGGTATCCTTGGTCTGGTTCCAACGCCGGTGGTCTTGAATGGCCAAGCTCTTGCCGGCGGAACTTTTCAACTGCAATTCAACGGTGGCGAAAGTGGACAGGGCTACTCCATATTTGCCAGCACCAATTTAACCAACTGGTCGTTAATTAATACGGGAACCATCAGCAGCTCGCCGGTAACCTTCACGGATACGAGCGCAACCAATTACCAGATTCGGTTTTATCGCGTCAGCTTTCCTTAAAAGATTCAGCGGAAAATAATGCGAACAAGGCCACATGGATAAACTATTTTCTTATGCACACGACCGAAGTGGTGCAGCCCAAATGCCTCTTGCAATTGTGGGAATATTGGAATTGGCATTAGAACGATTCTGATAGTTGAGGTTTTCCTGGTAGTTTTTCCACGGGATGCCGGCCGTGTTGAGCTGGGCGGTGAAATGCGGGGCGGTGTAGAAGTTGCCGGTGCCGGCGCTGGGATCGGTGTCGGCATCAAAACCGAAATCGGTGGCGGCCTCCTGCCAGACATAGTTCGGTTCGGAGGGATGAACGCCGATGCCGGAATTGAAGTAGCGCGTGGCATAGGCGACCTGCGCGGCGTTGGGGTTGCCGGGCGTGATCAGACTGTTGAGATACGGCGCGGCCGGATTGGTGAAAATCTGCTCCGGACTCGACAGCGGATTCGGCTGCACAAAATTATGGTTCTCCATCGCGATTACAAATACCGTCTTGATCTGTTGCAAGTCGCTCGTTGTCGCCAGTTGTCCGGGCGCAATACTAATCCCCCCCGCAAGCAGTGTTGCGGCCAGGGTGATTTTATTAAGCTTGGAATATTTCATTGATTTCCTTAGTTATTATTGTTTTGTTCTATGGCAGGCGGGAGCAAGAGGAGATGATTCCGGGCAAACCGGTTGCTGTGACGTGGACGCAGAACAGATTTCTCGCGTTCACGCCTAAGCGGCATGGCTGGAACGAATCCTTTACTCACCGGCGGCAACCTTGCGCTTCGTAAGCGACAATTCCATCGCTGTCCGGCAACAATCCGGTGAAGAGTTTTCTTGGTTTGGCCGAAGACTGCCAGATTAACAATTAGTGTCGGATTAAAACTCTTTCATCGCCCGACGGGTCAAAAATCAACTGGTGGCCATCGCCGAGCACATCGCGTAACGATAGTATTAAGCTACGTCGATGTCATCGCCGGCAGAAAGGTTAGGATCCGCGCCAGCGCCAGCTCATTGCCGACGAAGTTCTCGCGGGCGATTTTTTTGCGATACCGCCCGAGTTGTCTAAGAAACCCCTTCATTTTCACCGGAAAATGCCCCAGGTGATCGCACATCATGCCATAGCCGAGCTCGTTGAGATAGCGTGCATTGAGCCATTGCTCGAACTGCCACGCGACCGGCAGCGAGAACACCGGTTTGCCCAGATATAATGCTTCACTCATCAGCGTGTAGCCGCCATTGGTCAAGACCCACGTCGCGCCACCGACTTCCTCGATAAAACGCTCGTCCGCCCGCGGGTAATAGCTGATGTTGCCGTCCCGACCCTCCCGTTCTTCATATGCGAATACCTTGAAGTGAAATGGCAGTTGGTGGAGCAGCTCCGGCAGCCGCGTGAACGAACTGCTTGTTTGATATACCACCACATAACCGTCATCGCGCGGGGTGATGGCCAAGACTTTCTCGCGAAGGATGGGCGGGAAGAACTCGACGTTCGTGCCCGCTGGCAGCGGCGGATAATAGAATGACGTGGCGAAATGCGCCTCCGTGTGATAATCGGTCAACCAGACCACCGAGCGCGCGGCTAACGCGGGAATCTGCTGATCCCACGGCAGCACCGGTCGGGCAAAGGGAATCACACCCTGATGATCGAGGCTGATGCAGCGCAAGCCGGTTAATTCGGCAGCGCGGGGCAGAAACGGCTCAAAGTCCGTGATGGCCAGATGCGGCTGCCACTGCTCGACCACCTTCACGATCTCGCGGATGATGCCGCGACGCTGGCGGACCAGTGGCAGGTTAGCCCCGAAACTGGCGAGCAACTCTACACGGTTGTTCCGGTAGACAAAGGTGAACCCGGGGATTTCCTGCACATCTGGCAAACACGGTTGCAATACTCTGAACGCCTTGTGGCTGGCAAAGATTTTAACCTCATGGCCGAGATTGGTGAGCGCCCGGGTGATGGTGAGGACGCGCGAAGAGTGTCCCTGGCCTTCTCCGCAACAGCTGTAAAGGATTCGCGCCATGTCGCAGACCATTCTTAAGAGTTAGCCGACCGGAAGCAAATGACAGTTCGGTGACATTTTGAGACCGCTGAAACAGCTTGTGGACACTAAAATATTCCTACGTTGCCCAGCTTAATCAATCGAAGCGAGCATCAACTAACGGTCACAAACAAACACCGTTTTCAAGACGGCGGTGCGGGCGCAAATGTCACTTTTAAAAAATGCAACGTGCGGCAAACGCGCAAGACTGGGTTCAAATTGATTGGGTTAAAGTGTATGAAAAGATGAGGCTCCATCGGCATGTGTTATGCTTTGTAAAAGTCATGAACTTGAGTTCAATATTATTTATTCTAGTGGCAATCATTTCAGGCTTGTTACTAACGGCAATTATGGCTGGCGAAGGTGAATTAAAACTTCCACACCCAAAGCAGCTGGGCGATAGCAGCTTAGGCCGGACCTCAGTAAACTGGCTGGGAGCCATTGCTTTACTTTGCGCCATTCTAATTTGTGTGATCTGACCGTGGATTAGTTTACGCCAAAACCGGACAGCGCACCTCAGTTCCGGCAAAAAACGCCCGTTCGGTTAACCTGACCGCAACCGACCGAAATCAGTGCCCCGCTTCCGGCGTAAAATCAACGCCGCGATAGGCAATTCGATCGCTCGGTGACTGTGCCACCGTCGTAACGATGGCCGCCGCGTTTGTATCCACGATGCGCACCACGCGATTGGAGTTCACCGTTCCATCATAGCCTTCGGTGGTGGTCGCATAAATAACCGGCGCCGGTCCGCTGAAGTCCACCACCAGACCAAAACAGCCGGCAGCGTGATTTTCAGCCGCCGGAATGTTTTGCGGAATGGCAAAATTGTAGGCCAGTTTCCAAGCGTTGTTGGATTTGACATATTTTTGAATTCCCGCTGAAGTGTCGGCCACGTAAGCGACGGTCTTGTCCGGGTTCATGTCAAACCCGGCGATTTTCGTGTAGGGTTCAGTTGCCGGCACCACCAAGTCAATGGTCGCATCCGTCTGCTGCGGCAACGGCAGTGCCGTCCCGGCTTTGTCAGAGAATTGATAAATCCCTGCCGATTCATCAATGGCTTTGCCGTCCGGTCCGTTCAAGGTCACATAAAGCGTGTCGTTGATGATTTTTGCCGCGCGGGAATTTTGATAAGGTTGAAATTGCAATGTCTCTTTACCGTTCGCCGGATCAAAATACAAAGTTCCGCCGGCATTGCCACAGCCCCAGAAATGGTTGGTGCCATCCGTCGCAACGCCCCGGGGGTTTACTTTCTCCGCCGAATCATGCGTCTGATAAAGTAAGGTATGGATTCCTCCCGCCGCATCCACGGTGCAAAATCCCCGCTGAATGTCCAGCAAGGAAGGCGTGCCGGGTTTTTCGAGCAGGTTCACACCGCCATAACCGGCCAAAGCCAGCAGTTGGCGATTGGCGGCGCGCGTCAACAAACCCTCGGTCGCGGCATGGCTGTTGAAAAAAAACGAGTTGGCTCCGTTGGTCGGTATCGCCACCGTGAAAGAAGGCGCGTCGTTGAAAACCTTGGGATCAAACTGGTCAATAAACAAAGGTGACTGCTTGAGTTTTTGGGCCATGACGCCGTCACCGGCGCGCAATACGGCCAGATGTCCGGGCAGGAATTGCATGTTCTGCGCCGAAACCGAACTCATTGAAGCCGCCACGACAACCAGTGCCGGCCAAATTTTTGTTTTCATAGTTTATGACTTTACGCGAGGCCCAGATTTGAATCAAAGCCGGTTCGCGAATCGGGCTCACTTTACAAAGAAACTGATCATGAAACGGTGACAAGGATGTTAAATTCTTGTGCCATTTAAACGTCATAGGCCAAATTATCTGGAGTCTGGCTAACGAATCAGAACCTTCATTTTTATTAACCATGCCACCACGTTCTGTAACATTTCGATGTTCTTGAACATTATGCGCTGACGGATCAAAGTGAAGGGCACCCCCTTTTTTTGGAAACAGAACTGGTAGTTTTCCCGTTGCATGTGCAAAAGGTTGCCAAACACATTTCTTACTAAAACAAAGAATTATGTTTTTCCCGAAATTGAATGCGCTATAATTTCGCATCTAAAAAATCCGCGCAGCCGGCGAGCGCCACTCCCCTGCTCCGCTTAATCCGATGAACACATTTCAAATCATTTTCACGCCCAACAGCGCCGCCGAACTCGCGCGCATGCCCAAGGAATTGCAGCTCCAGATCCTCGGCGAATTCCGCGGCCTGCCCCACCAAGTGCGCGAGGAAACGCCCGAAGATTTTGGCCAGCTTGAACGCGACGGCCACATCCTGCACCGTTTTCGCGTCGGCGATTATCGCGTCTATTTTGAGCGCCACACGCTCGGCGTGCTCATCCACCGCATCCTGAGCCGGCACACCTTGAAAGATTTCTTTTTCCGCTCCGGCCTCAAGACCGGCGAGGACGAAACCTTGCAGGAAAATCCCAAATTCTGGGAACTCATCCAGACCGCCAAGGGCGCGGAAAAAAACTGACGGTCTCGCTGGCCACCCAACCAATGGCTACATCGCATTGGTTGAAGCCTCGGCCGTTTTCAGCACCAGATTCGCGGCGTCCACGTGCAGCCATTTGCCGTCGCGCCCCTTGATGGTCACGTCCGAACCGACCGTGCTCACCATCTTGCCAAACATCACGTGGCCGTCGGTGAAACGGATCAAGTCCGGCTGACGGTTCAGCCACGGATTATCCGTCGGTGTCCATGCCGCTGGAATGAATTTTTTGCCGCCGCAAATCAGACACGTCTCCTGGCCGGTTCCTTTGCAGACACTGCACGGCACCTTGCCCGTGCCGCCACACAACGGACACGGCCCCGTATCCACCGCCTTCCCGTTTTGCATCTGGATGACATGCCCAACGTGATTCTGGTTATACGCCATGTAAGAACCGTCGGCTTGATAAAACTTCTGCCAAATATCCGTGGGCGGATGGCCGGGCACATCCAGATGAATCCAATTGCCGCGATCCAGCTTCAGGCACGCCCCCGGACAATCCACCATGCCATCCACGCAACCGGGCGCGAGACATTTGATGGTGCCCTTGCCCGCGCAGGCAAAACAAATTTTCTCTCCCGGCGGCGGGCCTTCCGTCACGGGCTCCGCCGCCGCGCTCACCGGTGCGTTGGCCGGCGCATTGGAAACGGCGGGCGCATCGGCGGCGGCCTTCGCCGGGGAATCCGCCGGTGGCTTGCCGCAACCAGTCAATAACCAGACGCCAAGAATGCCGGACAAAATCAACGATAATAGTTTTTTCATAAGTTGCCGAATTCCGTTCTTGAAAATAGCCCAGCCATCAATGGCTGGGAATCTGGCCATCCCATTTTCAAAGTCCCGCCAGGGACGGCAGACAATTTTCTTTCGTCCCCGACGGGACTGGAGACGTTGCCGAACTATTTTAAATCAAATCCGTCTGTTTCCCTGACAGGTGTTTGCCGGCAATGGTTTCCTTGCCGGCTTTGGCAAAGGGATCTTCCTGCGGCGGCGCTTCCAACCGCTCGCTGCCGTTCAACAGGCCTTCAATCGTCAGAATCTGGATTTTGGGATAATCGGTCTTGTGCCAGAGCTTGGATTCATAACGGCCCGCATCCGCCGCTTCTTCACGCATCGGCTTCGTCGGTTTTTCGAGCGTGATCAAAATGCCGCCGGCAAATTTCTGGTTGTTCACGTCGCCGAGCAACGTGGAAATGTCGTTGCGTTTGACGCCGCCGCCTTTGACTTGCACGAGAACTTTCTGGCGGATGGCTTCTTCCTTGGATTTTGTAGGGGTCGAGGTGACGAGACTCTTATCAGTTTTTGAAGTTAAAGCCTCCTCACGTCGGCTCCTACTATCAATGTAGTCGTAAAAATACAGCATCCCGTCCACGCCGCGATCCGCACCCTTGCCGTCGCCTTCCGTGCGCGGGCGGGCATCTTTCAATTTGTATTTTATTCCTGATTTCGCTGGATGTCGCATTGGTAGAGTCGCAATACCATGTTAGGCTGGTAGGCGAGGCTGTAACCGGATTGGGTCTCGGCCACAACGGTGGCTTTGGTGACTTGTGATTCTGTCAAGTCAGCAACCCCATTTTTGGCTAATGAAGCGAAGGCGGCAGTATTTTGTATCAAAGGCGAGAGTAAAAATCCGCTGCGCGCCATGCCGGAATTTAAATGGAACTTCAACGCTTGACCGTCACGCAGGGAAACCAACAGTTCCAAAGCCGGCGGCTTGTAAAATATGCAGGCCAGGTCGCCCCAAAAGGTTCGGTGAATTTCTAATTCAGCCCACACCAGAGTGTTGGTCGCAGGAATTGAAACCGATTTACCAAAATTAATTATAGTATTAGTCAGAGGCGACAAATGATATTGCCCCGGTTGGAGGGAGTGTTTTAACCAGACAAAACCGCTTTCGATGCCAACGAATTCGTATCGGCTCAGCATTTCCAGCCACGAAGGTCCATCTGCCAATGAAGGATAGTCCGGATTGGCCGGAATGATTTCGAACAATAGGTTGTGCGGGGCCTGGTCGCCGCGTAAATGGGCGGCGTTTAATTCCGCCAACTCGGGCGTAAAGGCGGAATAACTTTGAATGATGGGACGCGGGGCATATTGCAGCCCGTGGGCAAAGATGATCGCTTGACGCCAGGGATAAACATCCACGGTTCCTTTGATGGGCGGCAAAGGAAACTGGTTTCGAATCTCGCCGAGGTTTTCCGCATAGACATTTTGCAGGTGTCCGGGATCGCGGATCAATCTGAGCGGGGCGAAAAGATTTTTAATGTTCAGGGTCCAGGCAAAATCCACCCATAACCGTTCGTTGGGCAGATTCTCCTCCCGATAGCAGCGATTGAAGTTGAATGAGCCGTATAGAAAAATAAACAGGACCACGAAATAGTTGCCGGCACCTATCCACCGTTTTTCCATCCTTAAAAGTGGTTGCGTCACTGCCAGGCAAGCCACGGTAGCGAGTAGAAGTTCCAAAGTCGTGGTGATTTCATGGAGGGGATCATGGCGCACGCAATCATGTTTGAAGATCATGAATAAAATCACGAATAACCCGGCAACGGGATAGATTCCGGACCAGCGAGTTTGCTTCCAAGCGGCATAAACCGTCAGCGCCATGATGACCGCAAGCGCGAGCAACAAGCTAAATAAGGTGGCCGCTTCGTTGGACGGAGACAACATCATCGCCTCCGTATAGCCGCCCGACAACACGCAAGCGTAGCGCAGAAAGGGACCGAACCAGGCCAAGGTTTGTCCGGATAACATCCAAAAAAATAGAACGCTGCCGGCAAACAAAAATGCCATCCATGGCCAGCGTCGCCGATAAAATATGTCGGCCAGCGCTATGATGATGACGACGGCGGACAACTCGATGAAGCCATTGAATTTGACCAATGCGAACATGCCGGACAGGAAAACCAAAATTATTTGTCGAGGGCTAATCGAACGCTTTTCCACGAAGAAATTGAGAAACAATAACAACAGTATCCAACCGGTCAGGCGGACATCAAAACTTTGGTCAAAGCGTATGCCCGCGATCCCCGCGAAGGCTATGAACCATAACCACGCGATAAGTTGATTGCTCGAAAAATGGTTGGCCACTCGCCAACCGGCCCACCAAAACGCAAAGGTGATGAGCGCCCACGCCAGGATGCAGACGGGATAGGTGGCGGGATAATATCCGCCATACAAAAAACCATACGGGCCGAACGTGAAGATGATATCGCGGCCGAATTGCAGGTGCTGGGCAAAAGCCGCGTGCAAAACCAGTTGCCAGGAATCATCCGGACTGGCAGGCGGACCGGCAACCCACGGAAAAAAACCCGAAAACAAATAGGCCAGGGCACTTAGTGGCAACAAGCATTTTCTTGGTTGGGGAAAATATTTGGCCAGTAAGCCCGCGAGCATTCTTAAATTAAATTGTTTTCCAAAAACACAATCAAGCGTTAACTGCGCCGCAAATGGCGCGAATTAAGCATGGTATTGAAAGCGTCTTGGGCGTTTCGAACGCGCCCGTTCTTTTTGCCATGGCAGCGGAAATCGAACCCAAGGGGGAACGCGAAGGGGTTCAGATTACCAACGCATTTTTTTGGCAAATTTGGGCATAGACTTGCGCCAGCGGCTTCAGGCTGCGCGGCAAGGTTTCCTCGGCGAAGTTCACTTTCAGCAAACCAAACTTTTTGGTGTAACCGAACTGCCACTCGAAATTATCCAATAACGACCAATAAAAAAAACCGCGCACGTCCACGCCGGTGGTGAGGGCTTGATGCAGGGCGGCGAGATTTTGGCGCAAGTCCAATTCCCGAAACGCCTCATCGTCGGAGGCGGAGCCGTGTTCGGTGAGGTAAATGGGCAGCTGAAATTTTTGGTGCAAATACGCGAGGATTTTTCCCATGCCTGCGGGATAACGCTCCACCATGTCATCGCAGACAAAACCAAATTCTTTCAAGGTTCTAACCGGCGTGCCGCTGGCGGGGATCATCGCGCGAAAATGATGGAAGCGCACGCGGCCATAGTAGTTGAGGCCGATGAAGGTGGAGGCTTGCCGACGCGCGCCGCCGAGAAAAGCATCGAGCACAAACTTATTGAAAGTATAGTGGCAGGCAAAGGCGGTCGTGCGATCCCATGGCGAAAATTTTTTGTAGGCGTGAAAAAAGGTCCAGTTTTTTGCGATACCGACTTCCGGTTTGCGGCCGGCAAAAACCCCCTCGCGCTGGATGATCCGGCTGGCTTCAACATGCGCGCGCGCCATGTGCGAGATGACTCGGCGAAATTGTCCCAGCTTCCATTTGCGCTGCGGCGGAAACCCGCCGAGCAGATACGCCACGCAGGCGTAAGTGTCCGGCTCATTAAAGGTGTTCCACAAATAGATTCTTTCCTTGAGCGCCGCGACCAGTTTGCGGACGTAATCCACGAACGCGGGAACGGTCGCCACGTTGGTCCAGCCGCCCTGTGCATTGATCCATGGCGGATTGGAAAAATGATGCAGCACCACCATCGGCGTGATGTTTTTTGACTGGAGCCGGTCGAGCAGATCAACGTAGCGCGCGAGTTCGTTTTGGTTCAGCGGCGCGAACGGTGCCGCTTGCAGCCGCGACCACTCGATGCCGAAGCGATATGCATTGGTGCCCAGCTGCGCCATCCATTCGATGTCCTCCGGATAACGATGATAATGGTCGCAGGCGATGCGGCAGCGGCCGCCGTCCTGCGCGGTGAAATGCGTCCACTCATTTTCAATATGGCCTTCGACTTGCGTCGGCGACGTGGCCGTGCCCCACAAAAAACCGGGCGGAAACTGCAAAATTTTTGCGCGCGTCATCGGGAAGATTTGAGGGCGTGGTCCACGGCGGCGAAAAATTTTCCCGCCGCGCTCGCCACCCAACGGCGAAATGTGTCCACCGGCAAACTGGCGGGCAGTTCGGCGAGCCGATCCAAGTTAAAAATTTTTTCGGCCACGCCGATGCCAAATTGTTCCGCGTCGAGCGCATTGACCTGCTGCTCGACATGATTTTCGACCGGCACGAGGAACAGCGGTTTGCCGAGCCACGCGGCTTCGCAGACGGATTCAAAACCGGCGGTGCAGACGACGTGACGGCATTCGGCCATCATCGCCAAAAATTTTTCGCCATCGAGCTTGTGAAAGGTGAGCGAGGGTGAGTGAACGAATTCCGCCGGCGCGTCCGGCTTGTCGTAAAAGCAATGCAGCTTCGTGCGCGGATTTTTTTCACTCCAGGCAATAATTTGTTCGGCATAACCGTGGTTTAGCAAATAAACGAGGACGAAATCGCCGTGGGGATTTGAGACGAGCTGGAACAATTGTTTCCGTAAAATCGGCGGGCCAACAATTATTTTTTTATCCGGCAAGTCCGCTTTTTCATAAAGCGACAACGCCAGTTTGGTCGCGCACGCGCCCAGCAGGCGGGTGTAAATTTTCATGCTCAACACTTGTTTCCACAACTGCGGCGCGCGGATGTAACCGGGATGTTGGAACATGAATTGATGGCCGATGGCGACGACGGGGGGACGCTTCCGCCGCGTGATGGCATAAAATGCGGCCATCGGTTCGAAGAAGTTGATGATCACGTCCGGCTGCGTTTCGCGGACGATGTCATCCAGCTGCCGCAGGATGCGAAAATATTTCGGCAGTTTTACCAACACACCCAGCAGCGTGGCGGTGTTGCTGACGGAGCGATTGTTTTTATATTTAAATTCCAGCGTCGGCAATGGCCGGACGTTGATCTTCATCGCCGATGCGAAGTATGCCGGCATCGGCCGTTGCGCGCCCGTGCCGAGGGTTACGGCGACGATTTGATGCCCCGCCGCCTCGGCCATTTCCTTCACGGCTATTGCCTGGGTCATGTGGCCCCGGCCCTCGCCCAGCACGCAGAACATCATTTTCATGAAAGTGAATCAGCTTGATCTTGCCGTCGAAATCTTCAACCAGAGCCGTGCAGCTTTCCACCCAATCGCCGCAGTTCAAATACTCCACGCCGTCGATCAGCTTCATCTCGGCGCGATGAATGTGGCCGCAGATCACGCCGTCGGCCTTTTGATTGCGCGCCATGGACGCGAGCGTGCTTTCGTATTCGGTCACATATTTCACGGCGGACTTGGCTTTGAATTTCAGATACGCCGCGAGCGACCAGTAACCAAAACCGAACATGCGTCGCAGCCGGTTGAAGTGCAGATTAAAATCAAGAATCCAGTTGTAAATGTGCGAGCCAAGTTTTTCCAACAGGTGATTAAAGTGCGTCAGGCCGTCCGCTTGATGACCGTGAATGACGAGATATTTTTTGCCGTCAGCGGCGGTGTGAATCACCTGGTTCGCCATCGTCACGCTGCCGAAACGCATGCCGATAAAATGTTCGATGAACTCGTCGTGGTTGCCGGAGATGTAGATCACCTTGGTCTGCTTGCGGCTTTTGCGGAGCAGTTTTTGGATGAGCACGTTGTAGTCATCGCGCCAGAACCAGCGGAACTTCAATTCCCAGCCGTCAATGAAATCGCCGACGAGATAGAGATACTTGCAATCCACCACGCGCAGAAATTCCAGCAACTCCGCGACGCGCGCGTGCTTCGTGCCGAGATGAATATCGGAAATCCAAACCGTCCGGCAGACGAGCGGCTGGTCCTGATTCAATTCGAAATATTGTTGGTCTTCCGGCATGGCAAAATGACGACTTCACTTTGCACCTGGCGCGGAAGCAGTGGCAACTGGAATCCGGCGATGTCGCCATAACTTTGCCGGACCGTAACCGGCTTGAAACAATCCGCTGCGCGCGGAGCAAAAAACCTTTCATTCCGCCGTCAAACGGATGATTTCCCGCAGAGTGGTCCGCGGCTGGAAATTCACGAAGCGCGCGAGTTTTTTCACCAGCGGTTTGCGGCGGCGCATGTCGTCGAAGCCCGGCGCATAGGCCTGATCATAAGGAATCAATTCGATTTTCGATTTCGAGCCGAGCGTTTTCACCACCAGTTTCGCCAGCTCGTGCATCGAAATTTCCTCCGTGCCGCCGATGTTGAAAATCTCTCCGCGCGCTGTGGCGCAATTTTGCAAACGCACCAGCGCTTCCACCACGTCGTGGACAAAACCGAAACAGCGGGTCTGCTGGCCGTCGCCAAAAACTTTCAACGGCTCATTTTTCTTGGCCGCCGTGATGAAGCGCGGCAAGACCATGCCGTAACGTCCGGTCTGGCGCGGCCCGACGGTGTTGAACAGCCGCGCGATGATGACCGGCAGATTTTTTTCGCGCGCGTAGGCGAGCGCGAGAAATTCATCGGTCAGCTTCGAGCACGCGTAGCTCCAGCGCGACTGGCCGGGCGGCCCGATGAGCAGATCGTCGTCTTCGCTGAACGCCGGCTTGGCGCTCTTGCCATAAACTTCCGAGGTGGAAGTCAGCAGCAGCGGCGTGGAATTTTTTTCCGCCGCGCGCAACAAAATCTGCGTCTCATTAAAACTCGCCTCCAAAACATGCAGCGCGGATTTGACGACCAGTTCCACGCCGACGGTTGCCGCCAGATGAAAAACAAATTCCGCCTGCGCGGCCAGTTTGGGCAATTCCGCGCACTCGGAAATTTTCGCGCGGATGATTTTCAATCGTGGATTTTTTTGCACCGAGCGCAAGTTCTCCAAGGTGCCGGTGGAGAAATCATCAATGACGACAACGCTTTTGCCATCGCGCAGCAAACGTTCCACCAAATGGGCGCCGATGAAGCCCGCGCCGCCGGTCACCAGAATGATTTTATTTTTTTTCATTTGAGCGCTTCCGCCACGGCTTCCGCCAATTTTTGCCGGAAGGCGCCGCTTTCAATTTTCTCCGCCTCGCGCGGGTTCGAGAGATAGCCGCCCTCGATCAGGCACGCCGGACATTTTTGATTGCGCAACACTTCCATGTAGCGCACGCGCCGCACGCCGCGATCTTCCAACTGGGTCACGCGCTGCAACGTGCTTTGCAGGCGGACGGCGAGCAGCAAATTTTGCGTGTCGAAATCGTTGCTCGAAATTTTTTCAAGCCGCGGATCGGCATAACCGCGCGTGACGGTGGACGGCATTCCCGTGGGCGTGAAACAATAAGTTTCCAGCCCCGCCGGCTTCGGGTCCGGCGCGGCGGAATTAAAATGCAGGCTGAGAAAAACGGCCGCGTGATGCGTTTCGGCGAAGACCACGCGGCTGGCATTGGTCATATAAATATCGTTGCTGCGCGTGAGAAAAACCGTCCAGCCGTTGGATTCGAGCAGCGGCTTGACGCGCCGCGCCCAGTCCAGGGTGAAATCTTTTTCCGGCCGGTTGTCGAGCACGCTGATCGTGCCGCCATTGATGCCGCCGTGTCCGGGATCAATCACGATCACGCGATTGGTCCCGAAGGCGAGCGGTTCGCCGAGCAACAACGGCACCAGATTTTTTTGCAGGTCGAGGCCATGGATGAAAACCTGGTTGTCGATGATCTCCGGCGCGAAGCCCAGGTGAAATTGCATGCCCCGCCAGATCGCCTCCGTGCTGCCGATTTCCAAAATCAGCAAACCTTTTTTGCAATCTATGAAATAACGCGTGGTCGGTCCGTTCGACATTCGCCGGACGGCACCGATTTTATTTTCGGCCGCCCAACGGTCGAGCGACGTCCATGTCAAAACCGGCGCGGGCTTGAAAATGTTGGTTGCCGGCGGAATGTTGGTGCGGAAACTCACTGGCGGCCAATTCGTCTGCGGCAACGACACCGCATTGGTCCTCGGCATGCCGGGCACGGGCATGGAATAAAGCGATGGAACGGGTTTATCCACCACGCCGTTCGTCGTCCAATCCGGCGGCGCGGGCACGCCGGCATCGGGCGTGGAGGCGCAACCCGCCAGAAAAAATGGCAGCGCGGCGCAAAAAAGAATTCCGACAAATTTGAACACGCGGCAATTGTGCGGAAGGCGAATGCGGACTCAAGCTGTTTTGCACGCGACTTGTTTGCGGCGGCGGTTTCAGCCATAATTTTTTTGCGAACCATCGCCGCCTTTGAAAATACTCGTTGCCATCACCGGAGCCACCGGCGCGCTTTACGCGCAACGGTTGCTGGACAATCTGAATCCTGCCGAACACGAAATCCACGTCGTGTTGAGCAATTACGCGCAGCAGGTCATCGCGGTGGAATTGCCCGGCGGCCTCCAACTGCCGCCCGGCGTGCAGACGCACAATCTTAAAAGCATGAACGCGCCCTTCGCCAGCGGCTCGAATCCGCCCGACGTGATGATCGTGATCCCCTGCACGATGGGCACGATGGGCCGCATCGCGCACGGTTTCAGCGAAGATGTTTTGCTGCGCGCCGCCGACGTGACGCTGAAAGAAAAGCGGAAATTAATTTTGGTGCCGCGCGAAACGCCCTTCAGTTTGATCCATGTCAAAAACATGGAACTGCTGATTCTCGCCGGCGCGATCATCCTGCCGGCGAACCCGAGTTTTTACACCGGCGCGGACACCGCGCAAAAAATCGTGGACACCGTCGTCGCCCGCGTGCTCGACCATATGGGCATTCCGAACCAGCTCGCGCCGCGCTGGGCGGAGGAGAAAGAATGAAATTTTGCCACAGAGGCACAAAGCGCACAGAGAAAAGTCAGTTCCGAACGCTGTGACCTCGCTGCCTCGGTGACTGATCCAAAAATGTTTTCAACAATCCAAAAATGGGGTTCGTTCGTGCGCTTTTCGCACACCGTGTTCGCGCTGCCGTTCGCGCTGGCGGCGATGGTCGTGGCCGCGCGGGAAAATCGCGGCTGGCCGGGCTGGCGCACGTTTGGCCTGATTTTATTGGCGATGGTCGGCGCGCGGACGTGCGCGATGGCGTTCAACCGCATTGTTGACAGAAAATTCGACGCGTTGAATCCGCGCACGGCCAAGCGGCATTTGCCGCGCGGCGAGATTTCTTTGGCGAGCGCGATTTCGCTGTGCGTTTTGTCGGCAGCTCTTTTGATCGCCGCGAGTTATTTTTTGAATCCATTGTGTTTTTATCTTTCGCCCGTCGCGCTGGCGCTGGTCTGTTTTTATTCGCTGACCAAACGGTTCACGGATTACACGCACGTTTTTCTAGGCATCGCGCTCGCGCTCGCGCCCATCGGCGCGTGGCTCGCCGTGCGCGGCGACAATGTTTCCGGCTGGGAAATTTTGCAGATAAGCGCGCTGGCACTTTCCGTGATTTTATGGCTGATCGGTTTCGATATCATTTACGCGCTGCAAGATTATGAGTTCGACAAATCGAACGGCTTGCGGTCGCTCGTCGTCGCGTGGGGCCCGGACAACGCGCTGCGGGCCGCGTTTCTCGCACACATGCTCATGTGCGGCGTGCTGCTCGGCTTCGGACTGCTCTGCCATTTTCGGCTCGCGTATCTCATCGGCTGGCTGATCATTTTGGGCTGCCTCGTGCTCGAACATTGGATCGCGCGCCGCCGCAGCGTGAACTGGATCAACCTGGCCTTCTTCCGGCTGAACGCCTTGATCGGCATCATTTTTCTGGTGGTCGTCGCAACCGAAATCATTTTTCAAGGCGGTTTCAAACTGCGGTGATTGACGAAGACGCCAAGCCGCCACGATTTTTTGGATTGGTATCTCGCGGTTGCGACTTTGCGAGAAATAATTGGTAACGTCCTGCCGGTTTTACTTCTGAAGCAGGCATGGACACAGTAAAAATAGGCGCACCGATGCCCGAGGCAAACAAATGTCCGCAATGCGGCACGCCGCTGCCGATCGGCGCGCTGGCGGGGCTTTGCCCGGCGTGCCTGCTCAAAATGGGCGCGGCGGACACCGTCACGGACGCGAAACAATCCACCTTCAATCCGCCGAGCATCGCGGAACTTGCGGCCAAATTTCCGCAGCTTGAAATTCTCGAACTCATCGGCAAAGGCGGCATGGGCGCGGTTTACAAGGCCCGGCAAAAACAACTGGACCGCATCGTCGCATTGAAAATTCTGCCGCCCGACATCGGCCACGACGCGGCGTTTACGGAACGGTTCACGCGCGAAGCCAGGGCGCTCGCCAAACTAAATCATCCCGGCATCGTCACGCTTTACGAATTCGGCCAGGCGGACGGCCTGTTTTTTTTCCTCATGGAATTTGTGGATGGCGTGAACTTGCGCCAGCTCCTGCACAGCAGCCGCATCTCGCCGCGCGAAGCACTGGCCATCGTGCCGCAGATTTGCGACGCGCTGCAATTCGCGCACGACCAGGGCATCGTGCACCGCGACATCAAGCCGGAAAATATTCTGCTCGACCGGCGCGGCCGCGTGAAGGTGGCGGATTTCGGGCTGGCGAAAATTATCGGCACGGAAGGCGAGCCGGATGGCGCTGGAAAAATCAAGGGCGCTGCAACCACAACGGAAGCCGGGAAAATCATGGGCACGCCGCAATACATGTCGCCGGAACAAATCCAGGCGCCGGGCGAAGTGGATCATCGCGCGGACATTTACGCGCTGGGCGTGGTGTTTTATCAAATGCTGACCGGCGAACTGCCCGGCAAACAAATCGCGCCACCGTCGCGCAAAGTTCACATTGACGTGCGGCTGGATGAAATTGTCTTGCGCGCGCTGGAAAAAAATCCGGCGCTGCGCTACCAGCAAGTCAGCGAAGTGAAGACAAGCGTGGAAACCATCGCTGCCACGCCGTCCGGTGCCAGCCAAAAGGGGTCGGCGCAAACTGGAAAAACGGAAATTGAATCAAGGTTCTCGCCCACAGCCATTTTGGGCGCGATGTTGATTCCAATTTTTTTTGCCTCAACCGTCTTTTGGAATTTTGGGCATTGGGGCGGCTGGCAGGCGCTGGCGGGCACCATCATCGCCACGCTTGGTTTTGTTTCGATCCTGGTCGCAACGGTGCTCGGCTGGGTTTCTGCCGCGCAAATCCGGCGTTCCCGCGGCCAGCTTCGCGGCCTGTGGCTGGCCTGGTTTGACGGCCTGCTGCTGCCCGGCTTGGTGCTGAACGGCGTCCTGCTTTTTGTCCTGCTCCTCGCCAACAAATTTTTCAATGTCCAAGTGCTGGCGTGGTGGTATCCCGTTTTGGACGAACATGCGTTTCTCAACACCACGCATTTCCTGATTTGGCTGTTGATCGCCACCGCTGCGGTGATTGGCAGCAACTACGCGGTCATTCGCCGCATCTGGTGGGCATTGAGCAAATCTGCGGACGATGCAACGGCAGTCGCCGGACCGGGCTGGAAAACTCCGCTCGGGGTTGTCGCTGCACTGGGGACAGTGTTCGCAGCATCCGTTTTGGTGGTCGGCCATTTCCGTCCGGAAAGGCCATTTTACATCGGCCAGAAATATTTTCCCCAAGGCGATTACCTCGAAATTACTTCGGTGGAACGGTCCGCCACCGCGATGACCGTGAAAGGTTTTTACAATCTGGAAAGTCATGACCAGGCATTGTTGGCATTTTATGTCACGACGACGAATGACATCCTTGTTCCAACCGATCCTAAACAACAGCTGCAAATTTCCAAAGGCCGCGGTAATTTTGAACTGACTGATCCATACGTTGTTCCGGGCTTGCCGCACGTCAGCCTGTATGCCACCAACGGCACGCCGTTCGCCGCGATTTATTTTGGCAACCAAGCCGAGGCGCAGGCCGAAGGCCAGGCGAGTTGGATCACCAATGAATCGGCTTCCGCCGAAACGTGGTCGCCCACGCTCGCGCCGGGCGCGCAACCGGATTTTGCAAACATCCTCAGCGAAGCCCATCGCTCCATGGATGAAGGCGACTACGAGGCCGCGTTGCAACGGTTCCTCTGGTATCATAATCACTCAAAATTCGATCCGGCGCAGGCGGGCGTGCGGAATTCGTTTGCACTGTCGGACTGGGTCGAACTGGGCCGCCGCTACCCGAAGGCCCGACAGGCGCTGATGGAAATCCGCGACGCCGACACGCGCGAATTCTCCGAAGGCCGCGGCTATTTCGGCCTGTTCCTGGAAGTATCCAGCATCAACCGCGAGTTGCAGGAACCCGACGCGACACTGGCGCTGTTCCGGCAAGTCGAGGTGGGCGACAAAAAACTGGCGCAAGAGTGTTTCGGCATTGTGGAAGGCCTGCTCGTGCAGCAGGGTGAATATGAAAAATGTCTGGAATATCTCGGCGATCCGGAAGCGGCATTCGAGCGCATCCGCCAGTCATGGCAGCAAATGAAAAATTTCGAGGAACAGAGCGCCGCGCGCTGGGAGCAAACGAAGCAATTTCAGGAAACGAGCAAAACGAATCCGCTTTATGCCCATCTGCCAATGCGGCCGGCGATGCCCAAATTCGCCGACAAAAATTTCGTCGGGCAAGCGCGGCAGTTGATCGAAATTCTGGTCGCCACCGATCACCAAGCCGATGCGGAAAAAATTCAAAGCGAAGCGATTGCCGTTCTGGATGACGCGCGATTGCATTCCGCCGTCAGCGATGCGCAGGAAAAAGTTCGCATAAAACTGTCGGGAGCAGGCCTGAAAATTTCAAATACAGCCAATGGGTCGGTTACCATTCCACGGTTATCCGCAACATCCGCAAATAATCCTGAGCTTGGTTTGGCGGAGCAGCCGCCGGTCGTGGTGGAAACTTTTCCGGTTTCCGGCGCGCGCGACGTGGCTCCGGGCGAGACGGACATCCGCGTGCGGTTCAGCAAGCCGATGACGGATGGTTCGTGGAGCTGGAGCACCGCGTGGGAAGATTCCGCGCCTGATATCATCGGCCGGCCGCATTACGAAGCCGATGGAAAAACGTGCGTGGCGAAGGTGAAATTGGAGCCGGGCAAAACTTACGCGTTTTGGTTGAACTCGGAAAAATTTCTCAACTTCAAGGACGACGAAGGCCGGCCGGCGATTCCGTATCTGCTGATTTTTCAGACCAAATCGGGTGCGGAAACGGTGACCAATACAGTTTCCGTGGAAAAGATCGCCGAAGGTTCGGCACGAACCTGGCTGGCGCTCATTGATGGCGGCAATTATTCCGAAAGCTGGAAAAATTCGTCCGTATTTTTTCAAAATGCGGTTGATGAAACGAACTGGACTGCCAAGATGAAGACCTTCCGCGAGCCGCTCGGCGCGCTGGCCTGGCGCAATTTGCGGTCGGCGCAACGGTTGACAGAATTGCCGGGCGCGCCGGACGGCCAGTATGTCGTGATGCAATTCGACAGTTCGTTCGCCAACAAAAAAACCGCGATTGAAACCGTGACCTTTGTCCTGGAAGCCGACGGGCAATGGAAATCCACCGGCTATTTCATCAAATGATTTGACCTAAAAAATCTATGAAAACAAAAACCGTCATCGCCCTCATCGCCGCGAGTTTGCTGTGCGGCTTAACCACGCAAGCCGTCCGCGCGCAGGACATTGATGCCTTCGCGCCGGTCGTCGTGAAAACCGAGCCGGAGGCCGGAAGCAAAGATGTTCCGCCCGGTGAATACATCGTCAAGGTCACCTTCAGCAAGGAAATGGCGGATCAATCTTGGAGCTGGGCCACGGCGTGGAAAGACTCCGCGCCGGAAATGATCGGCAAGCCCAAATATTCGGCGGATCACAAAGTGTGCGCCATGGCGGTAAAGTTGGAGCCGGGTAAAACCTATGGTTGGTGGATCAACAGCCAGAAGTTTCACGGGTTTCAAGACACGCAGAATCATCCGGCGATTCCGTATCTGCTCACGTTCAAGACCGCCGACAAATAATCGAGCGCCGCGTTAAATAATTTTAATTTGACCTCCGAAAACTCCACGCCAGCCGCGAGCACGCCGGGCGACATCTTTGCCACGACGCACTGGACGGTCGTGCTCGCGGCGGGCAAACGCCACACGCCGCAGGCGGACGGCGCGCTGGAGGAATTGTGCCGCACCTACTGGTTTCCGCTTTACGCATTCGTCCGCCGGCGCGGCCACAACAAGGAAGACGCCGAGGATTTGACGCAAACTTTTTTTGCACGGTTTCTGGCGAAAAATTATCTCGCGGATTTGAGCGCGGAACGCGGCCGGTTCCGCGCGTTCCTGCTGGCGTCGTTGAAACATTTTCTGGCGAACGAATGGGACAAGTCGCAGGCGCAAAAACGCGGCGGCGGCGTGGTGCCGCTTTCGCTCGACTGGCAGACGGCGGACACGCAGTTTCAAGTCGCCGCGACGAATGAGCCGAGTCCCGACAAGGCGTTCGACCGCGAATGGGCGCTGGCCTTGCTCGCCCAAGTCATCGGGCGCTTGCAAAAAGAATGTGCGGCCGATGGGAAAATTAAGTTATTCGACCAGTTGAAAATTTTTCTGACCGCCGGCAAGGGTGCGGGGTCCAACGTGGACGCCGCCAAAAATTTAAGCATGGATGAAACCGCCGTGCGCGTGGCGGTGCACCGGCTGCGCAAGCGTTATCGCGCTTTGCTGCGTGAGGAAATTTCGCAAACGCTTGCGGACGAATCCCAAGTGGAGGAGGAAATGCGGGCGTTGTTTGGAGCGTTCAGCCGGTAGGTTTTTTTACAGAATTACAGGATTAACGAAAATTAAATTCCGTCTAATTCTGTCGGGGAAAAAACTTCTGGTCAAATTTTTGTTTTGATGCCGCATGCCCGCGCCAAGCACCAACCGCGCAGAGCCTCGTAAATCGCGAACAGGCCGGCGACCACAAAAAAAAGTCCGAGCCACAGATTGAAATCTACCAGAATAATGCCGGCAATGAGGCACAGCGAGCCGATGACGCCGCGCGCGATGCGACCCTGGCGTTTGATGTTGGGTTGGAAAAACCGGCTCACGCGGCCAATCTACCACAGAGATTTTGCGTGGCAAGCCGCGCGCGATTGCGGCACAGTGGCGCATGGATTTGGCACATTTGGATTCGAACCAGCTCTGGGCCTCGGTGCTCTGGGGCGGCGTCGGCGGCGGCTATTTGATCTATGGCTGGCGACAAAAAGCATCCGTGCCGTTCATCGGCGGCGTGGTGATGTCGCTGGCGTGTTTTCTGCCGGCCCTGCCGATGACGATCATTTCCATCGCGACCATGGTGGCGGTCTATAAGCTGGTGAAACAGGGTTATTGACCGCCTTTCCAATGCCGGTTGAGCGAGCAGAAATTTTTCTTGCGAACGAGCAAATGGCTTTCCACCGCCAAAACCGGAAGCCCGTGCACTGGCCTCCGGCCTGGCTTTGCCGGGGGAAATTTTAGAACGACCAATTTAAAATCGGGAATCCTGTTGCGAGCTGGTTGGGAAATTCCGTGAACCAAGGGTTGTTCAAGGCGACGTTGACGAAGCCGAGTTGGACGCCACGCAAGTCCTCCGCGTAATTCACAAAGCCCAGCTGCAAACCATTCATTTTTTGCGCAACATTGATGCCGCCGGATTGGAGGCCGACGAACGTGTCCTGCGAAAAATTCACCGGGCCATTTTGCCAGCCGACAAATTTCCCGTTGCTGAAATTCACGACGCCCCAGGCGGCGCCGGTGAAGGAATCCGCGTAGTTGACCAAGCCCCAGCTCAAGCCGCCGCTGTCGCCGGTGCTTCCGTTGACGAAACCGAGGTGCAGACTTTGTTGCGGATTTTCACCCCAAATGTCCAGCGAGAGACCGCGGATTTCAGTGGTTTTAGCGTGGATGGCAATATCGGGCGTGAGGGAGGCTTGGAAAAATTCGTCCGCGCGCAAGCTGACCGCACCGAGAACAAGAACCGGAATGATGATCAGTTTTTTCATGTTTAATTTCAGCCAGAAAATAAACCAGTTCTGCGCTTGCCGCCATGGGGTGAAACCCCCATCCATCGTTAGAAATAAAAAAACGGAAGCCAGTTGCCCGGCTTCCGTTTTTGATGGTGGCAGAGTTTATTTGCTCTTCTTGAGCGCGCCGAGGCCGGCGTAAACCGCATTCTTGCCGAGCAATTGTTCGATGCGCAGCAGTTGATTGTATTTCGCCGTGCGGTCCGTCCGGCTCAACGAACCGGTTTTGATCTGGCCGCAGTTTGTCGCCACCGCGATGTCCGCGATGGTCGCGTCTTCGGTCTCGCCGGAGCGATGCGAGAGGACGGCGGTATAGCTGTGATTCTGCGCGAGCGTCACCGCGTCGAACGTTTCCGTGAGCGAACCGATCTGGTTCACTTTCACGAGAATGGAGTTCGCCGTGCCGGTATCAATGCCCTTTTGCAGGAACTTCACGTTCGTCACAAACAGATCGTCGCCGACCAACTGGATTTTGTTGCCGAGCTTGTCGGTCAATTTTTTCCAGGTGACCCAGTCGCCTTCCGCGCAGCCGTCTTCGATGGACACGATCGGATATTTCGCGACGAGCTTCGCGTAAAAATCCACCATCTCGTCGCCGGTCAGTTTCTGGCCGCTGCTTTTTTTGAAAACATACGTTTCATTGCCGGTGTAAAATTCCGAGGCGGCCACGTCGAGCGCGAGGAAAATTTCCTTGCCCGGCTTGAAGCCCGCGTTTTTGATCGCTTCCAAAATGGATTCGATCGCGTCTTCCACGCTCGCGAGTTTCGGCGCGAAACCGCCTTCGTCGCCGACCGCCGTGCTCAGACCTTTTTTCTTCAACACGGATTTCAACGCGTGAAAGGTTTCCGTGATCGCGCGCAAACCTTCGCTGAACGTGTCGAAGCCGTGCGGCTGGATCATGAATTCCTGGAAATCAATCGGCGCATCGGAATGCGCGCCGCCGTTGATGACGTTGGCCATCGGCACGGGCAGCACTTTGGCGTTCGGTCCGCCGAGATATTTGAAGAGCGGCTGGCCGAGTTCGGCGGCGGCGGCTTTGGCGTTCGCGAGCGAAACGGCGAGAATCGCATTCGCGCCGAGCTTGGATTTCGTTTCGGTGCCGTCGAGCTTGATCATCGTCGCGTCCACCGTGAGTTGATCCAGTGCGTCCACACCTTGCAGCGCGGGCAGGATTTTTTCGGTCACATTTTTGACGGCTTTCTGCACGCCTTTGCCGCCGAAACGTTTTTTGTCGCCGTCGCGCAATTCGACCGCTTCGTGTTCGCCGGTGCTGGCGCCGCTCGGCACCGCCGCGCGGCCGGCCGCGCCGGATTCGAGCGTCACGTCCACTTCCACCGTCGGGTTTCCGCGCGAGTCCAAGATTTCGCGCGCCTCAATGTTTTGAATTTTACTCATAAATTTATTGATCGTTGTTGCCGGGTTGTTAAGGGAACTTCAAAGCCAAAATGAAATCATAAGTTTCGCGCGCGGCGAGTCAAGAAATGCCTTGCCGCGCCCAGCGTTTTAACCGCAAGTGGATTGAATCATTACCCGCTGGCGCGCATTCAAGATTGCCAAATCGCGGCGCGGGCAATATGAATGACGGCGGCAATGGAGTTTGCCGTCCGCATGGAAAACCGCCTGACCGTTTCAGCGCTGATGACTCCTACGAATCAACCGACATTCGCAGGAACATCATGAACATAGCGTATCTTTGGGTCGCGCTCGGCGGCGCGCTCGGCAGCGTCCTCCGCTTCTGGCTGAACGGAATTGTCGCCGCCAAATTCAGCGACACCGCCGCCGTGTTTCCGCTCGGCACGCTGCTCATTAATATCAGCGGCTCATTTCTCATCGGCATTTTCGGGGCGCTTGCGCTGCCGGAAGGCCGGCTCGATCCGCAATCGCGCATTTTCGCCACGCAATTTGTCATGATCGGCGTCTGCGGCGGCTACACGACTTTTTCCTCGTTCAGCCTGCAAACGCTCAACCTGCTCCGCGACCGCGAATGGCTCTACGCCGGCGGCAATATTGTTTTATCCGTAGTGCTTTGCATGATCGCCGTGTGGCTTGGCTGGCTGCTCGGCTCGGTATTAAATCCCACAAAATGAAAAATTGCCACCGTGACACAGAGGCGCCGAGAAATGTTTTTAATCTAGGTGACTCTGTGCCTCGGCGGCCAAAATAAATTATGGAAATCCCAACTGACGCGGTGCTGCTCCGCATTTTCCTCGGCGAAAGCGACCGCTGGGAACACCAGCCGCTTTACGAAGCCATCGTGCTCGCCGCGCGCGCGGCGCAGCTGGCCGGTGCGACCGTCTTGCGCGGGCCGATGGGCTTCGGCAAAGCCAGCCGCCTGCACACGGCAAAAATTTTGCGGCTCTCCATGGATCTGCCGCTCGTCATCGAAATCGTGGACAGCGAAGAAAAAATAAATTCGTTTTTGCCGACGCTGGACAAAATGATCGGCGGCGGCCTGGTCACATTGGAAAAAGTGCAGGTGCTGCATTATCGTTCCGGGGACGCAAAACCATAAATTAAATACATTGCCGCAATGAAACCCAGATTATTGCTTCATGTTGAGGGTGCGGCCGTGTTATTCGCCGCCGGTATTTTTTACCAGCAAGTGCATGGCCGTTGGTTTTGGTTTGCCGTGCTTTTCCTTGCGCCCGATCTTTTCATGTTCGGTTATCTCGCCAACAAAAAAGTGGGGGCTTTGATTTACAATCTGGGGCATACATATACCTCGCCGGTCTTGATGTTTTCGATCCTGTGGTTTTGTGGACAGATTTCAGATTTTTGGCTGCCGTTGATTTGGGTGGCACATATTGGCTGGGATCGGCTGATTGGCTACGGATTAAAATATGAAACGGCTTTTAAAGACACCCATTTGCAACGCGTATGATTTATGAACATCGTTGACCTGGAAAAAATCCTGCGCGACACGCTCGCGCAATTTAATTCCGAAACCGGAACCATCCACAAACTGCACGCGCCGACGCAACTTCTGCGGCTCGTCGCGCAGGTCGGTTTGCCGCCGTCATTGCTGGACGTGGTCTCGATCATTCCCGTCGGCAAAGGCATCGCGGGCGAGTGTGCGCAAAAAAATCTGCCGGTGACGATTTGCAATTTGCAGACCGACACGAGCGGCGTGGCCAAGCCCGGCGCAAAACAAACCGGCGTCGGCGGCGCGTTGTGCGTGCCGATTCGCGAAAACGGAAACGTCATCGGCACGTTCGGCATCGGCACGAAACGCGAGCACGAATATTCGGCGAAGGAAATCAATGCGCTCCAGGAAATCAGCGACCGCGTCGCCAGTTTTTTGAAAGGATAAATTTATGGCTTTGTCCGAAACTCCCGCCCAAAAACCCAAGGTCGTTTTGTCACCGATCGAAGAGCCGAAAGGATTTTCGCCGGCGGAAGTTTCGGCCATCGCGCGGCAGCTCATCGGCAACGTGGAAAAAGTCATCGTGGGCAAGCATGAGCAGATCGTTTTGGCCGTCGCGGTTTTTCTCGCGGAAGGCCATTTGCTTTTGGAAGATGTGCCAGGCGTCGCCAAAACGATGCTCGCGCGCGCGATCGCGCAAAGCGCCGGCTGCACGTTCAAGCGCATCCAATGCACGCCGGATTTGCTGCCGGCGGATGTTTTGGGCGACGCGAAAATGGAGCCGCAAACCGGCCGCACGGAATTTCGTTTCGGCCCGATTTTTTCGCAGTTCGTTTTGGTCGATGAAATCAATCGCGCCAGCCCGCGCACGCAGTCGGCGTTGCTGGAAGCGATGGGCGAATCCATGGTCACGACCGGCAACGTGACTTACAAATTACAGAAACCGTTCATGGTCGTCGCCACGCAAAATCCGATCGAGCAGGAAGGAACTTTTTTGCTGCCCGAAGCGCAGAAAGATCGTTTTTTGATGCGTCTGACGCTTGGCTATCCGTCCTTCGAAGATGAGAAAAAAATGGTCGAGCGATTTCAGCTCCACCATCCGATCGAAACGCTCCAGCCGGTGACCACGCCGGACGGCATTTTAAAATCGCAGGAGGCCGTGCGCACTGTGCAAGTTTCGTCGGAAGCGTGCGATTTTATTTTGAAAATCGTCCGCGCCACGCGCGAACATCCCGCGCTTTTGCTTGGAGCCAGCCCGCGCGGTTCGCTCGGATTGTTTCGCGCCGCGCAAGCCATGACGGCGATTGACGGCGGAAATTTTGTTTCCGTCGAACAGGTGAAAGCCATCGCGGAAAAAGTTTTGGCGCATCGCCTGATCGTCCGAAAGGAAGAAAAATACCGCGGCGTCAAAGTTGGCGAGGTCGTCGCGGAAATTCTCGGGCAAATTCCGGCCGCTTCGTGAACGAACAAGTTCGGCTTGCAAAATTGAATTGTCCCCTGCTCTGTTTCGCGGCAAGCTGTGCGTTCATTTATGCAGCAGGTAAAACTCGGCATTGTCGGCGGCGGCACCGTGGGCAGCGGCGTCTTTGACGCGCTCCAGCGCAACGGCGCGCTCATGGCCTCGCGCCTTGGCGTCGGCCTGGAAATCGTCCGCGTCGCCGTGCGCGATCCCAAAAAACACCGCGCCGCAAAAATTCCGAAAAATCTTCTGACGACCGACTGGCGCGAAGTCGTGTGCGATCCCGAAGTCAACCTCGTTGCCGAATTGATCGGCGGCACCACGATTGCGCGCGAAGTGGTTTTGACTTCGCTGAAACTCGGCAAGCCCGTCGTAACCGCGAACAAAGCTTTGTTGTCCGCGCACGGCGAGGAACTGTTTGCGGCGGCGAAAAAATACGGCACCAATCTTTATTACGAAGCGAGCGTCGCCGGCGGCATTCCCATCATCAAATCGCTGCGCGAAGGTTTTGTCGGCAACCGCATCACCGCGCTTTACGGCATCGTGAACGGCACCTGCAATTATATTTTGACGCGCATGAAACTGGAAGGCGCGGATTTCGCCGATGTTTTGGCCGACGCGCAAAAACTCGGTTACGCCGAGACGCCGCCGGACCTCGACATTGATGGCCACGACGCCGCGCACAAAACGGGTATTCTCGCGTCGCTCGCGCACGGCTTTTGGGTGAACCCGAAAAAAATTCACGTTGAAGGCATCCGGCACATCAGCGCGCTCGACATCAAATTTGCCGGCGAACTCGGCTACACCATCAAGCTGCTGGGCATTGTTAAAATTGCGGATCGCGGATCGCGGATTGCGGATTCAAAAAACCAAAACTGCCGCGTGCAAGTTTCGGTTTATCCGACGTTGATTCCGAACGCTCACGTTCTCGCCAGCGTCAACGGCGTTTTCAATGCCGTGTTTGTGCGCGGCGACATCGTGGGCGACTCGCTGTTTTACGGTCGCGGCGCGGGCAAAGACGCGACGGCCAGCGCCGTGCTGAGCGATCTGGCGGACGCGGCGCTGGATTTGAAATTCGGCACGAAACATCGTTTGCCGCCGTTCGTGCCGCATGAATGTTCCGGGGCCGTCGCGCCGATTGAAGAAGTCGTGTCGCAATATTTCGTCCGGCTCAATGTCACGGACAAGCCCGGGGTGCTCGCGCGCATCGCGACGATTTTTGGCGAATCCAACATCGGCATTTCGTCCGTCATCCAGCCGGAAGGTCATGAAGGCAAAAGCGTGCCGCTGATTTTCATGCTGCATTACGCGACCAACGGCGCGGCGCTGAAGGCGCTCGCCAAAATCGCGAAACTCCCGACGGTCAAAGGCAAACCGGTGATGATCCGTGTGGAAAGTTTTGAATAAATGAGCGCGCTTCTTTTTCGCAGCACCAACGGGCAGTCGCCCGCCGTCAATTTGCGCGCGGCGTTGCTCGCCGGACAGGCCCCGGATCGCGGACTTTATTTTCCGGAAAAATTTCCCAAGCTCGCGCCCGAGGAAATCGCCGCGTTCGCCCGGCTGCCGTATCACGAGATCGCGTTTCGCGTGCTGTCGAAATTCACCGACAGTATCATTCCGCCTGACGTGCTCGCCGGATTTTGCCGCGAGGCCTACAACTTTCCCGTGCCGCTGGAAATCATCCACGTCCGCGTTTTTTTGATGCGACTGGATCAGGGGCCGACGGCGTCGTTCAAGGATTTTGCCGCGCAGATGATGGCGCGATTGTTCGGCCGTTTTTTGCGCGAGGACGGAAAACAAGTGACGATTCTCACGGCGACAAGCGGCGACACCGGCGCGGCGGTCGCGCATGCGTTCCACAATATTCCCGGCGTGCGCGTCATCGTTTTGTTTCCGATGGACGAAGTCAGCGAGAGCCAGCGCAAGCTGATGACCACGCTCAAAGACAATGTCCGCACCGTGGCGATTGACGGCAAATTTGACGACTGCCAGGCGATGGTGAAACGCGCGTTCGCCGATCCGGCGCTGGCGCATATTCCGCTGTCGTCCGCGAACTCGATCAACATCGGCCGCCTGCTGCCGCAGAGCGTTTATTATTTTTACGCCGCATCGCGCGTCGCGCAGGCCGGCGAGCCGGTGGTGTTTTCCATTCCGAGCGGCAATTTCGGCGACATGATGGGCTGCGTCGTCGCGCGCGAAATGGGGTTGCCGGTGAAAAAAATTATTTGCGCGGTGAACGACAACGATGCGTTTCCAAAATTTCTGGGCAGCGGCAACTACGAAAAAATTTCACCGTCGCGGAACTCGCTGTCGAACGCGATGAACGTCGGGCATCCGAGCAACCTCGCGCGGCTCGTCGCGGTTTACGGCGGCCAGATGGATGAAACTGGAAAAATCAACCAGCTGCCCGACCTGGCCGCGATGCGCCGCGATATTTTTTCGACTTCGATTTCCGACGAACGCACGGTCGCCGGCGTGCGCGAAGTTTGGAACAATTTTCAACTGCTGCTGGAGCCGCACGGCTCCGTCGCGTGGCAAGGATTTCAAGATTGGAATGCAGTGGAACCGCTCGGCAACTCGCCGGCAGTCATCGTCGAAACGGCGAACCCGGCGAAATTTCCGGTTGAAGTCCAAAAAGTCGTCGGCTGGGAACCGGACGTGCCGAACAACATGCTCGCGTCGTTGAAACTGCCGGAGGATTTTGACCGCATGGATGCGGATTACGAAAAATTTCGCGCGTATCTGATCGCGCAGCACGCGTTGGCTTGATTGTCCGCGCTTTTCTGGCAGGCTGTTCGTTCCGACAATTCAAAACATGGCACTGATTGTTCAAAAATATGGCGGCACTTCGGTGGGCAACACCGACCGCATCAAAAATGTCGCCGCGCGCGTGGCCAAATATCACGCGCAGGGCGACCAGATCGTCGTCGTCGTTTCCGCGATGAGCGGCGTGACCGACGGTTTGATAAAATTGGCGAAGGACATTGCGCCGCTGCCGAGCGAACGCGAGATGGACATGCTTCTCGCGACCGGCGAGCAGCAGACCATCGCGCTCACGGCCATCGCGCTGCACACGATCGGCATTCCTGCCGTTTCGATGACCGGCGCGCAGGCGGGCATCGTCACCGATGGCGTGCACACGAAGGCGAAGATCCACAACATCACGCCGCAGGAAGTGCACAACAAACTCAACGCCTGCAATGTGGTGATCGTGGCCGGCTTCCAAGGCGAAACGGCGGCGGGCCAGATCACCACGCTCGGTCGGGGCGGTTCGGATTTGACGGCCATTGCGCTGGCCGCCGCGCTCAAGGCCGACCTTTGCCAGATTTACACGGACGTGGATGGCGTTTATACGACCGACCCGCGCATTGTGCCGAGCGCGAAAAAACTTTCGGAAATTTCCTACGACGAAATGCTCGAGCTCGCGAGCCTCGGCGCGAAGGTGATGCAAAGTCGCTCAGTTGAATTTGCCAAAAAATTTGGCGTGGTGTTTGAAGTCCGCAGCAGCTTAAACGAAAACCCCGGAACGATTGTGAAAGAAGAAACGAAAAGCATGGAAGGCGTCGTCGTGCGCGGCGTCGCGCTCGACAAAAATCAGGCCAAGGTCACGCTCGTCGGCGTGCCGGACAAACCCGGCGTGGCCGCGAAAATTTTCAAGGCGCTCGGCGACGCGACCGTGAACGTGGACATGATCATCCAAAACATCAGCCACGGCAACGGCACGCCCGCGACCGATATTTCCTTCACCGCCGACAAGCCGGATTTGCTCAAGGCGCAGAAGGTGATTGACGGCTTGAAAAAAGAGATCGGTTTCCGCGAAGTGATCACCGCCGAAAAGATCGGCAAATTGTCCATCGTCGGCGTGGGCATGAAATCGCACACCGGTGTCGCGGGAAAACTTTTTGAGACGCTCGCGAACGAAGGCGTGAACATTGACATGATTTCGACGAGCGAAATTAAGATCTCCGTCGTCATTGATTTGGCGAAAGGCGAGCAAGCCGTGAAGGCTGTCCACGCGGCTTTTATCGGTTGACGCAAGGAAAAGTTTGACGCGAAAGCCTGGCGCCCCTATTTTCAAATCGTGAATCAAAACTTAAACCTGCTGCTTACGAACGCGCTGCTGACCAGCGCGGCAGGCGGGTTTTGATTCGTTCCCAGAATTTAACCAACCCACTGCCGATTCGGCGGTGGGTTTTTTGTTTTAACCTGACCGTCGGACGGCAATACTAAGAAAGCCAAACGACCATGCAAAAAAATCCGTCAAAGAAATACCAGCCGTTTCAACACGCGCCAAAATTGACCGACCGGCAATGGCCCTCGCGCACGCTCACGCAAGCGCCGCGCTGGTGCAGCGTCGATTTGCGCGATGGCAACCAGGCGCTCGCCGTGCCGATGAACGTGTCGCAAAAGCTGGAATTGTTCCAGACGCTCGTGAAAATCGGTTTCAAGGAAATCGAAGTCGGTTTTCCGTCGGCGTCGAACACGGAATTTGCGTTCAATCGCTTGCTCATCGAAAAAGGTCACGCGCCGGACGACGTGTGGTTGCAGGTGCTCGTGCAGGCGCGCGAAGATTTGATCGAGCGCACGGTCGAGTCGCTCATCGGTGCGAAGCGGGTCATCATCCATATGTATAATTCCACGTCGCCCGCGCAACGCCGCGTCGTGTTCGGAAAATCAAAAGATGAGATCAAGGCCATCGCCGTGAACGGTGCGAAGATGATCAAAGACCGTTTGGAACGGCTCACCGAAAAAGGCACGGAAGTGATGCTGCAATATTCGCCGGAAAGTTTCAGCATGACCGAGGTGGAATATGCGAAGGAAATTTCCGAGGCCGTCATGGATGTGTGGCAGCCGACGCCGCAGCGCAAAATGATTTTGAATCTGCCGGACACGGTGGAAGTCGCGATGCCCAATGTTTATGCGGATCAAATCGAGTGGATGTGCCGCCATATTAAAAATCGCGATTCGCTCATCATCAGTTTGCACACGCACAATGACCGTTGCACCGGCGTGGCCGCGACAGAATTGGGAATGCTCGCCGGCGCGGATCGGGTCGAAGGAACTTTATTCGGCAACGGCGAACGCACGGGCAATTTGGACATCGTCACGGTCGCGTTGAATCTTTACATGCATGGCCTCGATCCGAAATTGGATTTTTCCAATCTCGCTGCGATCATTGATGTTTACGAGCGCAGCACGGGCATGACCGTGCCGCCGCGCCAGCCTTACGCGGGCGAACTCGTTTTCACCGCGTTCAGCGGCTCGCATCAGGACGCGATCAAAAAAGGTTTGGCGGAGCGCGAAAAACTTTCGCACGCGCATTGGGACGTGCCGTATCTCACGATCGATCCGGCGGACATCGGCCGCGAATACCGCGAAGTCATCCGCGTCAATTCGCAAAGCGGCAAAGGCGGCGTCGCGTATCTGCTTGCAAGTGAGTTCGGCATCGAGTTGCCCAAGGACATGCAGCGCGAGTTCGGCCCGATCGCGAACGATGCGGTGGACAAGCTCGGCCGCGAAGTTTCCGGCGCGGAACTTAAGGCGATGTTTTGGAAAGAATACGTGGAACGGGTTTCGCCCTGGCAATTATCCGGTTTCGAAACGGAAAGCAAAAATGGCATTGTCAAATGCCACGCAAAATTATTCCGCGAGGGAAACGCCGTGGAATTTTTTGGCGAGGGCAACGGCCCGCTCGCCGCGCTGGTCCACGGATTTTCCCAGGTCGGCGTTGCCAAATTTGAAATCTCCAATTACAGCGAGCACGCCTTGAGTTCCGGCGAGACGGCGGCGGCGATCGCTTACATCCAGATCAAAACGGGCGACGGCAAATCGCGCTGGGGCGCGGGCGTGGACACCAACATCGAACTTGCTTCGGTGCGCGCGGTGTTGAGCGCGTTGAACCGGCTGGCGTAATTCCCGCTGGCAAATTTTCGCAGAGCCGCTATTTTCCCCGATTATGAAATTGAACCGGATGCCTTCGCGCGCGATCGCGCTGGCGATTTTTGCCGCCGGCATTTTGACTGCCGCCGCCCAAGTTCCGCCCCCCACCGGACCGGTGAGCACGGCGCCAGTTTACGTGCCGGATTTATCGCACGCGGGCGGACCGTTGCCGGACGGCGTGATCGTGTGGGATGAGCTGATGAAAAATACTGATGCCACCAACGGCCAGGATTTTGCGCGGTTTATTTTTAGCTTCACGAACGTCACGGCGGAAAACGTCACCATTCTGAGTGTGCATCCGTCCTGCGGCTGCACCACGGCGGAATTGCCGCCGGTGCCGTGGACGATTCCAGCGGGCACGGGTGGCCAGATCAAAGTCGCCGTCAATCTGGCCGGCAAAAACGGAACCATCATCAAAACCGTCAACGTCGCCACGGACAAAGGCAGCAAAACGCTGACGTTGCGCATCAATATTCTGCCCGCCCCGCCCGCCGCGCCGATGTCCGAGGCCGAACGCGACCGCGGCATCGCAGCGGCCAAGGTGGACCGGCAGGCGGTTTTTAAAGGTGATTGCGCGAGCTGCCACATTCCAAAAATCGAAGGAAAATATGCCCAGCAACTTTACGACGCCGTCTGCGCCGTCTGCCATGAGGCCGCGAACCGCGCCACGATGGTGCCCGACCTGCACAATCTTAAAGTGCCCACCAACGAAGAATTTTGGCGCACGTGGATCACCGCCGGGAAAGCCGGTTCGCTGATGCCCGCGTTCGCCACTTCGCAGGGCGGGCCGCTCACCGATATGCAGATCGCCTCGCTCGCGGCTTTTCTCAACGCCACGATTCCCTCGCACGCGCTACCGGCGGCCGAGGGGAAATGAAGTCAGCTTGCGAAAAAATTTTCGCGAGCTATGCTGTCAACCATGACAGCAAAACCGGTTGACGCGACGAATCACCAGAAACTTTCCACCCTCGGCGAAAAAGTTTTGAGCGGCGGTCAAATCACGCGCGACGAAGCCTCGTGGCTCTTCAATCTCGAATCGTCCGCCGACATTCTCGACTTGCTGTCGTGGGCGAACCGCATCCGCGAGCAATTCAAAGGGAACAAAATTCACCTCTGCTCCATCGTCAACGCCAAGGCTGGTGCGTGCTCGGAGAATTGCAGTTTCTGCGCGCAGTCATCGCATTACCAAACCGGCTCGCCGAAATATGGTTTCATCGAACCCGAGCCGGTGAACGAAGCCGCCGACGAGGCGAATAAAAATTCCGTCACCGCCGTCGGCCTCGTCGCCGCGTGGAAAGGGCTGAACGAAGGCCCGATGCTCGATGAAGTCTGCGACCGCATCCGCGAATTGAAAGCCGGCGGCAAGACGCGCCCCGACGCCTCGCTCGGCATCATCAAGAAACAGGAAGTCGCCAACCGCCTGAAGGAAGCCGGCCTCGAATGTTACGGCCACAACCTCGAAAGCTCGCGCCGCTTTTTCCCGAATACCTGCACCACGCACACGTTCGACGACCGGCTGGAAACCATCGGCTATCTGAAAAAAGCCGGCATCAAGATTTGTTCCGGCGGCATCATCGGCATGGGCGAGACGCGCGAAGACCGTTGCGACCTCGCGATTGAATTGAAAGCCATCGGCGCGAACGTCGTGCCCGTCAACATCCTCAATCCGATTCCCGGCACGCCGTTCGCCAAGAACGAACCGCTGCCCGTCATGGAAATTTTGAAGACCATCGCGTGCTTCCGTTTCATTTTGCCGCGACAGGAAATCATGATCGCCGGCGGCCGCACCGTGAACCTGCGTGACGCGCAGAGCATGATCTTCATGGCCGGCGCGAGCGCGCTGATGGTCGGCAACTATCTCACCACGCTGAACCAGCCCGTCGAAAAAGATCTCCAGATGCTCAAAGACCTTGGCCTCGATCCGAACTGGGACAGCCACGATTTCAGCGATCAGGAAGAAGGCGGTTGCGGCTGTGGGAAAGAAAAATCAGTCGAACAAACAAACGCGTATGCCTGATCCTGCTTCTCTTATCGCATTCGGTGCTGCAATCGGTGGTGCTGCCGGCAAATTTACAGAGCGTGCATGGGACGCAGGGGCGAAGTGGTTGGACACTTATTATGCGAACCACAAAGAGAAAACCTTGAAAAAGGCGCAACAGAATTCTGCCGGATTTCTAATTGATTTAGCGAACAAGATTAAATTACTGGAAGAACAGCAACGCATTTCTAAAGAAACAATCGAGTCAGCTCAAGACCATCCAGACTTTTCCGTATTGTTACAGAAAGCTCTTTTAGCGTCCGCGCAAACTGAAAACAAAGATAAACACGAGTTGCTTGCACGTTTGGTTGCTGAAAGGTTAAAGGTTGGGCCTGAAAGTCGCTTGGCAGTAGTAACCAAATTGGCCTGTGATGCCATTTCTGGCTTGACCACCAAGCAACTCAATTTACTCGGACTTCTCGCACAACTTTCATTTGTTCAGAATCAGAATCAAGTGTCTGCAAATGACTTTGCAACTCACTTGCAACACATGCTGGGACCATACAAAGAAATTGAATATGATAATTTGGACATACTTCATTTAGAAGCATTGTCATGCGTGAAACACATTTCATTTTCCGCAAATGATTTGAAAGTTATTTTGGCAAATAAGAATAAAGGGGTCATGGACTGGGATGGTTTTAATAACAGCGATTTGGGAAAACGTATTTTAGGAATGTGGAATAAGCCCGGCATAGGATTAACGGGTGTCAGCCTAACCTCGGTCGGCATGTTGATAGGCGTTTATGTTTCCGATCTTCTGACTAAAACGCGGACTAACTTCGGAGATCTTTAATTCTTTAGCCAAACTTTTTTTCCAGCGCCGTAGGCGCGACATCTTTGTAGAAACCCAAACCAAAAATTCCCCAGCCCCGTCGGGGCGGCATCTTTTCTTTGAAAATAGCCCAGCGCTTCAGCGCTGGGACAACCGTTCAAACAAACCATCCCAGTCCCGCCAGGGACGGCAGGTCTTTGTGGACGACCACCTTTCTTTCGTCCCTGACGGGACTTTTTATTTTAGCCGCGCGAAACCCAGCCTTGAAAGGCTGGGCTATTTTCTTATTCATTGGGGCGGCATCATCGGTTGTAGCGGCGCGGTGTCCGGTCGCGGTGTCCGCGCCGTCGTCGGTCACAAACCGCCGCTACAGGATTTTCCCTTCGAAATCAGGGATTTGTTAATGTTTCGTGTTAATCGGCTTAGTTATAGCAGCTATTTTATTCCTGATAATATCTTTTTTATTCTTGGCTGTTTCTATTTACATACTTTTATAGGCTATTTTATTTATGGATTATGCAATAATAGCATTGTTAAAATCCATATTTGTATTGACTAATTCAATTTTATACTTGGCACGCGCCGTTTTATTCCTGTATAATGCTATTAACATATTTATAGCAGCAATTGTATTCCTGTCTGTGGCGGTTGTTTACCTGTCGTTGTTGATTTATTGAACGTTTAAGCGAATCTTTTTTATGGATACCACGATCAAACCGTTGTCGAGTCCGGAAAATATTCCGCATCCACCGCTCGGCGCACTGTCGAAGGCCATTGGCGCGCCGTTGCGCTGGGCCATTCTCACGGAGCTGGGCTCCGGCGAGCCGCGCATGGTCAAGGAGATTGCGCTGAAGCTGCGCAAGTCGCCGACGCTCGTGTCCAAACACCTGGCGGTGCTGCGCCGTGCGGGCGTGGTGGAGGTCGGGCGCGCGGGCGTTTACCAAATCCCGAAACACTTCGTGGTCGCGGCCGACAAACGGCACATTGATTTCGGGCACTGTCTGTTGCGGCTGCCAGAGGCGTAAAAATCTGACGGTCACAAACCATTGCCACAGGATTTTGATTTGATGCCCGATTGACGGATGGAAATTTACGCCGCGCGTTCCCACCGAAATTTCCGTTCGCTTTCCTGAATCGGCAAATCGTTGATGCTGGCGAAGCGGCGTTTCATGTAGCCGAGTTCGTCGAACTCCCAGTTCTCGTTGCCGTAGGAGCGATACCATTGGCCGGAATCGTCGTGCCATTCATACTCGAACCGCACGGCGATGCGGTTGCCGCGAAAGCCCCAGAGTTCTTTTTTGAGGCGGTAATCCAATTCCTTGCGCCACTTGCGCCGGAGAAATTCCACGACCTGCCCGCGGCCGTGGATGAATTCCGTGCGGTTGCGCCACTCGGTCTCCTCGGTGTAGGCGAGCGCGACGCGTTCGGGGTCGCGGGAATTCCACGCGTCCTCGGCGGCCTGGACTTTCTGGCGCGCGGATTCTTCGTCGAACGGCGGCAAGGGCGGGCGTGGATTCATTTTATATTTTCGTTTTTGATTGCGTCTCGAGTTCGACGATGCGCCGTCGCAACGGGGCTACGGCGGCTTCGATCTCCGCGACCGTATGGCGCGGCGTGATGTATTGCGGACAATTCCAATCGAACGAAACCACGTCAATCAAAAACACGCGCTCGACGCTGCGCTGCATTTCCGGCGCGGCGAATTGCGCGACGAGTTCGGGAGGTGGCCGCGCGTCCGCGATCCGCGCGTGGCCGAGAATCTTCAGGCGCGTGCGGTGCGGATAATCCATGAGGAAGAGGCACACGCGGTCGCCGAGGTTGCCCGTCGAGGGCATCCGGCGGTTGCCTTGGTAATCAGCGAATGCCAGCTTCGCGGGATTCACCACTTTGGAGAAAGCCCGGTTTGCCACCCCGATGCTGCACGTAGGGCCAGCCGGATTCGCTGACCGTCGCCATATAAAAACTGTCGCGCGCCTGGATGAATTGGATTTCATCCTGCGTAAGCGCATCGCGTTCCGCGCCGCCGGACAGTTGCCGGGCACGACCGAAATAAGGTTCCTGCGCCTTCATCACCGAAGGCGTCAGCAGCAGTTCAAGAAATTTGTCGGCCATAAATTTTTGTCTGGGAGCGCGGCCGCCCGGTCGCACTTCATTGTTGCCGATCAAAATAGCACGGTTTGCCAGTCTTCGACGAGATACCGGCGAAGGCTCGCGAGTCCGTGCGTGCCGGCGGGCTCGTTGTCTTTGACGGACGGCAGGCCGCTGCCTTCCGCGCCAAAGACGACGGCGCAGTGGTTACAAGCGCCGGCCACGGCCGGCAAAAGGCTTTCATAAAGCGCGTGCGCCAATCGGCTGTCGCGGCGCTGGGTCAGCGCCGTCAGTCACAACCCATCCTTAAATCTCGATCAGCATTCGCGCCGGGGATTCGATGGACTCTTTGATCCGGCGCAAAAATAAAACCGCTTCGCGCCCGTCCACAAGGCGATGGTCGTAAGTCAGCGCCAGAAACATCATCGGGCGGATGACCACCTGCCCCTGCAAGGCGATGGGCCGGTCTTGAATGGTGTGCAGGCCAAGAATGCCGGTCTGCGGCGCGTTGATGATGGGCGTTGAAAAGAGCGAGCCAAAAACCCCGCCGTTCGTCAGCGTGAACGTTCCGCCCGCGAGTTCATCTGGCTTGAGTTTTCCGTCTTTCGCCCGCCGCGCAAAATCCCCGATGGCTTGCTCGAGTTCCGCAAAACTCAAGCGCTCCGCTTGACGGATAACCGGCACGACCAGTCCGCGCTCGCTCGCGATGGCCACGCCGATGTCGAAATAATTGTGATAAACAATGTTGTTTTCGCGCACCTCGGCATTGAGCTGCGGAAATTGTTTCAACGCATCTATGGCGGCTTTGATAAAAAAAGACATCAAGCCCAATTTCACGCCATGCCGTTTTTCAAAAGCAGCCTGATGTTCCTGCCGCAGGCCTTGCACCGCTGACAAATCCACCTCATTGAACGTCGTCAACATCGCCATTGTCTGCTTGGCTTCCACCAAACGCCGGGCGACGGTGCGGCGGAGCATGGTCATTGGCACAACTTCCTCTTCACCGTCAGAATTTTTTTTCGCCACCGGCTTCACTATATCGACGGAAGGGTTCGTCTCCGTTTCGGCCGCGACTTTTCCCTTGGCTTCAATCGGCGCGGACGCATCGATATCCGCTTCCTTGGCCGGCTGATCCTTTTTCTTTGGTTCCGTTTGGAGATTTTCTGCGGCTGACGAAACTTCCTTATTTACATCCGCCGCCCGATTTTTTTCGGGTTCAGCTTTTTCCGCCTTTTCAGCTTTAGCGGATTCATTCGCACCCGTTGCGGCCTCCGTTTCCAATTGGGCCACGACGGTGCCAATCGCCACCGTCTCTCCCGCCGCGTGCAAAATCTTCCCCAAGCGCCCGGCGTGTGGCGCGGGCAAATCCAGCGTGGCTTTTTCCGAATCCAAAACCGCGATCGGCTCGTCCTGTTTCACCAGATCGCCTTCGGCCTTCAGCCATTCGCTGATTTGCACTTCGCTGATGGATTCGCCGACGGAAGGAATTTTAATTTCGTGGGCCATGCGGTTTATGTTTTAGGTTTCACTGTCAAAGACGAATCCACATCGCGCACGCCATCCGCGTCCAACGCGATGGCGATGGCGCGGCCGATGTCATCCGCCGAAGAAACCGTGCCGGACAGCGTCACATGGCCTTGCGCGCAGCCCACCGAAATATTCCAGGCGGACAAAGTCGCATCCACGGCATACTTGGCCTTGATTTCCGTGACGGCGCGCGCGTCCGAAGCGGCGTCCGCCAGTTTGTCGCCGATGTCCTGTGCTTTGCGGCGGAAAACTTTTCCGTTGCGCGCAAGTTCCGCTTTGATCTGGTCCCCGTTCAATTCCAGCGTGTCCAGTTTGGCGCGCACGGCGTCAGACATGTTTTGCGCCGCGTCGGTGGCATTGCTGCGAAATTGCGCCGCGGAATCCTCGTAACGTTGCTGCGCCTCGGGATGTTCCGCCGCTTTTTTTTGCACGAACCAAAAACCGACCGCACCCAAAATGATGCCCAGCACCAGGCCGTTGAAAAATCCTCTCATAATGTTCCTTTCATGTTTTGATGGTTGATTTCACTTTGCGTTTCGCCCCGCGATTCGGCTTCGCCAAACGCGCACGCGATTAAATACCCCTGCTCCGTTTTGTGGGTGTGCGCCGAACCGGTCGCCGGGCTGGCCGATTCCGGCCGGCTGATCAGCGCGAACGGCAAGCGGTCAAATAATTTTTTGCCGAAACGCTCAAGCAGATAACGCCACGCGCCCATGTTGGCGGGCTCTTCCTGCACCCATAGCACCGGCGTGTGTTCCGCATAACGGCCGAGCGTCTGCTCCAAAATCCCCGCCGGCAAAGGATAAAGTTGTTCGAGCCGCACAATGGCGATATCGCGACGTTTTCTTTCTTCGCGCTGCGCCAGCAATTCGTAATAAATTTTGCCGGTGCACAGCAAAATCCGTTTGATTTTCGCGGCGTCCTTGTGGTCGGGCAGAACTCGTTGAAAATTTCCGCCGGCAAAATCAGCAAGCGGCGAAACGACCTGCGGATGGCGCAGCAAACTTTTGGGAGTGAAAACCACGAGCGGCTTGCGCCACTTCCGCCCCGCCTGCCGCCGCAATAAATGAAAATATTGCGCCGGCGTGGTCGGCTGGGCGATTTGAATATTGTCCTCGGCGGCCAGCGACAAAAACCGTTCCAGCCGCGCACTGGAATGTTCCGGCCCCATGCCCTCCAAACCATGCGGCAACAGCAGCACCAAACCGGACAACCGACGCCACTTCGCCTCGGCGGTGGAAATAAACTGGTCCAAGATCACTTGGGCGGCGTTCACAAAGTCGCCGAACTGCGCTTCCCATAGCACCAGACCGTCCGGACAATCCAAGCTGTAGCCATATTCAAAACCGAGCGCGGCGGTTTCGCAGAGCGGGCTGTTGACAATTTCCACGGGTGCCTGATCCGCCGATAAGTGCTGCAGCGGCACATAGGTTGTTCCGTCGTTCTGGTCATAAAGAATTGCATGGCGCTGACTGAATGTCCCGCGGCCGGTGTCTTGTCCCGTCAGACGAATGCGCACGCCGGCCGTTGCCAAGCTGCCCAGCGCCAGCGCTTCGGCGGCCGACCAATCCAGCGAACTTTTTTTTGCCGCCATCTCGCGCCGCGCGGCTTGCATCCGTTCCAGTTTTGGATGGATTTCAAATCCGGCGGGCACCGTCGCCAATATTTGCAACAGCGCAGAAAGTTTTTTTTCCTCGACGCCCGTTTCAATGTCACCGTCCGGTTCTTTGCCACCGCAATAGGTGCGCCAGAGTCCGCGCATCTCGACGACCGGCTCAGCTTCATTTTTTTGAGCGGCTTGCCACTGTGATTCCAACTTCGCCCGACACTCGGCCAAAATCTGATCGGCCTCGCCGCGGGTCAGATTTTTTAATTCCAACAAATGTTCCAGATAACCTTCCCGGACATTTTTGCGGCCGGCGATCTGGCGATAAAGCACGGGCTGGGTGAACGACGGTTCATCCGTTTCGTTGTGGCCGAACCGGCGATAGCCATACATGTCAATGAACACATCGGTCCGAAATTCGCGGCGAAAATCCATCGCCAACCGCACCACCTGCGCGACGGCTTCGGGATCCTCGCCATTCACATGAAAGATCGGCACCTGCAACATGCGCGCGACATCGGTGGCATAAACGGTGGAGCGGCCTTGGGGCGGCGAGGTGGTGAAACCAATCTGGTTGTTCACAATAACGTGCAGGACACCGCCGATTTGGTAGCCGTCAAGCTGGCTTAAATTCAATGATTCCTGCACGACGCCTTCGCCCGCAAACGCGGCGTCGCCGTGGATCAACAAGCCCAACGTTTCACACCGCTCGTGGTCGTCCAACCGATCCTCCCGGGCGCGCACGCGACCGAGCACGACGGGATTGACGAATTCCAAATGGCTGGGATTGAAGCAGAGCGAAAGATGGATTTTCCGGCTTTGGGCGGTGGTCCAATCGCCGCTATAACCGAGATGATATTTCACGTCGCCGTGCGGCCGAGTATCGGCGAATTCGCGAAAAATTTCATCCGGCGTTTTGCCGACGATGTGCGCGAGCACGTTGAGCCGGCCGCGATGGCCCATGCCAATCACGATATTTTTCACGCCGTCGTGCCCCGCTTTTTCGATCGCCAGGTCGAGCAACGGCAGCAACGTCTCGCAGCCTTCGAGCGAAAAAGTTTTGGCACCGAGAAATTTGGTGCGCAGAAATTCCTCGAACACGACCGCATCCGTCAGCCGAGTCAGAATGCGCAATTGGTCCGCGCGTTCCATTGGGGCAACTTTCGCCGCTCCTTCGAGGCGATGCTGCAACCATTCACGCGCGGCGGGATCGTCGATGTGCATGAACTGCGCGCCGATGGAGCGGCAATAAATATCCCGCAATCTTTGAAAAATTTCACGGACGGTCAACGGGGTTTCGCAAGGAAACGCCGGTGAATTGAGAGGCAGATTCAATTCCGCTTCGGAAAAATTGTAAAAATCCAGATGAAGTTCGGGCGGGCCCGTTGATGGCTCGGCCAAAGGATTAATGGCAGCAATGAGATGCCCGCGCCCGCGATAATTGCGCACCATTTGCTGCACGCGTTCGCTTAAATATTCTCCGCCCGAGGCAGATGGAGAAGTGGGCTTTTGTGACGAACCAGTAACTGGATTGAAAATGCTGCGCGCTTTGAAAGTAGGACCACGTTGCAACGGCTCCGGGGCGCCGTTGACGGTTTGAGTAAAAAAATCCCGCCATTCGGCCGTAACGGAATTCGCCCGCTTCCGATAATCGGCATAAGCCTGCTCGATGTAGTCAATGTTTGGCAAACCCGGCTGCGGTTTGGTTTTTTGCATACTGGATTTCTTCGATAAGCCGCATTTCCCGATTTTTATTACCACAAACTCAGCTTTTATTGTGCCATCTCATTGCGGGCAAAACCTTTTGAAAAACGTCGGGGCGGAAACGACATTTTGCAATCAAGCGGAAATTTCCGATGCATTTTGCACTGCGCGTCAATGCCATTGCCGAGATAAATAATCGCTGGCGGTTAAAATCCATTGCAGGGCGAGCCAGAAAAATCCGACGGCCGCGAAAAGCCAAAACAGTTTGGCCCGGTAGCGTAATTCCATGAAATATAATAAAATCAATATCATTTGAAAAACCGCCAGTGTGAGAACGATGGGCGTATTGGCAAATTTCAAATTTAGATACGCGCTGCCGAGTATCAAAAAATGCATGATCACCAGGGCGAGCCAGATGAGATAAAACAATTTTTGCGTGGGCGGTTTGGCATTCATGCGTGGCGGTTCACCAGATAAAGCAGCGGATATAAAAACAGCCAGACGATGTCCACAAAGTGCCAGTAAAGGCCGGTGAGTTCGAGCGGCGCGAAATGCGGCGCGGAAATTCTGCCGCGCCGTGTCAAAAAAAACATGACGCTTAAAAGCCCCATGCCGATCAAAATGTGAATGGCGTGCAGCCCGGTCATCGCCCAGTAAAGCCAGAAAAAAAGCTGCGCGGCCGGCGGCAGCGCCGCGTTAAATTTTTCGCCGGGCACAAGCTGGTCCGCAATGTCTTTATGATATTCAAAGGCTTTGACGACGAGAAACGACGCGCCCAAAAAAATCGTGAGCGACAGGAAACGCACAACCATTTTCGCTTGATCCCGTTTGGCGGCTTGGACCGCGAGCACCATGGTCAGGCTGCTGGTTAATAATATCACTGAATTAAGCGTGCCAAAAAAAAGATCGGTGCGTCGGCTGGCGAGGTCAAATTCGTGGTAATAAAAATGGCGGTAAATCGCGTAGGCCAGGAACAAGCCGCCGAAAAATAAAATTTCGGTCGCGATGAAAGTCCACAGTCCGAGCGCGGTGGCCTCATTTTGCTGGGCCGCGTCCACAAACTGTTCGGCAACGATGGAATTTTTTTCAGTCATGTTGGTTCGCCGTGATCATCGAGTGGCGGATATTCGTAGGCGTCGGCCACAACGACAGGAGTTGCGGGAAAATTTTCTGTGGGCGGCGGCGACGCGGTTTGCCATTCCAAGCCGGTGGCGCGCCACGGATTGGGCCCGGCGATTTTTCCGTGACGGATCGACCAGGCCAAATAAATGAGCGGCAACAAATAGGCGATGGCGAGGATCGAGGCGCCGGCGGTCGAAAGCACGTTGTAGATTTGAAACTCGGGCGCGTAATCGTGGACGCGCCGCGGCATGCCCAGATAGCCGAGCACGAATTGCGGAAAAAAAGTCAGGTTGAATCCGATGAATAAAATGATCGCCGCCAGTTGCGCCAATTTTTCGGGATATTTTCGGCCGGTGATTTTCGGCCACCAAAAATGGAGTCCACCCATGAATGCAGTGACCATGCCGCCGACCATGATGTAATGAAAATGCGCGACCACAAAATAGGTGCCATGCACATGGACATCGACCGCGAGCGACGCGAGAAACAATCCCGTCAATCCACCCACGACAAACAGGCCGATGAAACCAAGCGCGTAAAGCATCGGTGCCTCCAATGAGATCGACCCGCGATACAAGGTCATGGTCCAATTAAAAACTTTTATCGCCGAAGGGATGGCCACGAGGAAACTTAAAAATGAAAAGACCATGCCGGCGTAAAGGGATTGGCTGCTGACGAACATGTGGTGGCCCCACACGAGAAAGCCGATGAGGGCGATGCTGACGCTGGAGAACGCGATGAATTTGTAGCCGAAGATTTTTTTGCGCGCGAAACACGGGATGATTTCGCTGATGACGCCCAGGCCGGGCAGGATCATGATGTAAACCGCCGGGTGCGAATAAAACCAGAACAGGTGTTGAAACAAAATGGGATCGCCGCCAATTTTCGGGTCAAAAATCCCCAAGCCCCAGACGCGCTCAAGAATCATCAAGGCCAGCGTGATTGCCAGGACCGGCGTGGCCAGCACGAGAATGATGCTCGTGGCATATATTGACCAGATGAACAGGGGCAGGCGAAACCAAGTCAGGCCGGGCGCGCGCATTTTTTGAATGGTGATGATGAAATTAAGCCCGGTGAGAATGGAGCCAAAGCCGGCGATGAAAATGCCGAGCGCCATCTCAATGACGTGGGTATTTGAATACGCGGTGCTGTAGGGCGTGTAAAAAGTCCAACCGGTGTCCACGCCGCCGATGGCGATGGCGTGGATCGCAAAAAATCCACCGATCATGAACAAATACCAACTCAGCAAATTTAATCTTGGAAAAGCCAGGTCGCGCGCCCCGATCATCAGTGGCACAAGGAAATTGCCGAGCACGTTGGGGATCGAGGGGATGAGAAAAAACCAGACCATCAAGACGCCGTGCATGGTGAATAGTTTGTTGTAGGTTTCCGACAGCACGAGGTCGCCCTGTGGCGTGAGCAGTTCCAACCGCATCAGCGCGGCGGCAACCGCAGCGATGACAAAGAAAAATAATATCGCGCACAAAAATAAAATGCCGATGCGCTTGTGATCGTTGGTCAGCAACCACGAACCGACGGTGTCGCCGGCGCTCAAATAATTTTGCCGGTTGTCATTCATGGATTTTGGGCGGTGGCGTCTTGACCGATGCTTTTGATGTAGGCGATCAAATGTAGCAATTCCTCTTCGCTGATATGACCGGTGTAAGTCGGCATGAGCGGTTGATAACCGGCGACAATTTGCGCGGCCGGTTGCAGGATGGAATCGCGCAAATATTTATCATCGGCGCGGACAAAGGTGCCGTCGCTCAAGGGCACGAGTTTGCCGTAAAGTCCGCTTAACGAGGGCGCATGGATCGCGGCGCTGCCGACATGACAGCCGCTGCAACCGAGTTCGCGAAATAAGTTTTCGCCGGCGCGCGCGAGCGTTTCGTGGGGACTGTCATGCGCCAACCATGCCGCATAGGCCGGCGGCGACAGGACGAAAACATTGCCCGCCATTTTGGAATGATCGGCCCCGCAATATTCGGAACAGTAAAAACGGTAAACGCCAAGCCGGGTGGGCTGAAACCACTCGGTCGTAAACCGGCCGGGCACGACGTCCTGTTTGATGCGAAACGCGGGGATGAAAAAACTGTGGATGACATCTTCCGAGGCGAGCGTGAGTTTCACGGCGCGGTTGACGGGCACATGCAATTCATTGATTTCGCGATTGCCCTCCGAATGCTGAAGTTTCCACATCCATTGTTTGCCGACGACATTTATTTCAAGCGCGTTGGCGGGCGGGACTTCTTCCTCAAAAAAAATCTCCGCCGCCCACGCAAACATGCCCGTGACTAAAAAAACGGGAATGACGGTCCAGGCGATTTCAATTTTCATCGTCGGCAGATGCGGCTCATCCCGGCTGGTCACTTTGCCGCGCCGATATTTGAACAAGAAAAAAATCAGCGGCACAAAGATCAGCGCGATAATGCAAGCGCTGAATGCGAGCAGGAAAAAATATAGCCGGTCGGTCGCCACGGCCGTCGTCGAAGCGGCTGCGGGGAAAATGGGGAAATTCATTTTGGCTTCTCCAATTTGCGCCGGGCTCTCTGCGCAAAAATGATTGCGCCAAGGCCGATCAATGAAACGATTCCGGCGAGCCGCACCGCGCCAAGCACGCGCTGGCTGTATTTGCCCGTGAGCGGACTGTAATGGAAACAAAGCAACACAAATTGTTCCACCGGCGAGCCGACTTTTTTTTCAGCCGCAACGCGCAGTGCGGCGTTCAATTCTGTGGCCGAATAGTTGATTCCAAAAAAATAATGGGAAATGGTTCCGTTCGGGGTCAATACGACGAAGCCGCTGGGATGCGCGAATTGCCCGATCGCTGCATCGTAAGCAAAATGAAAACCAATTTCGTCGGCGAGTTGATTGATGGAATCAGTTTGGCCGGTCAGAAAATGCCAACCGGCCGCGGCCCCGCGCCCGTAACTCCGCATGTAAGTTCGTTTTTTTGCGGCGGCCAGCTGCGGCGTTTCCTTGGGATCGATGCTGACAAAAATGACATCGAACCGCTCGCCGACATTGCCTTTTAAATCTTGAAAGGTGGAGATCGCGCCGTTCAAGGCCAGCGTGCACAACATCGGACAGCCATAATAACCAAGCATCAGAATGACCGGGCGTTTATTAAAATAATTGCCGATCTGGATTTGCGCTCCGTTTTCATCGCGAAATTTTAAGCCGGCGGAAACGGTGGAATTTAGTTTTTGCTCAAATTGAATTTTTTGCAAGGCGTCGTCGGAAAGTGAATTATTCGGTTCCGCGGCGAGGCGGCCCCATATGGCAAACGCAAAGACGAGGGTGAGAACTTTCTTCATGGCTGTTCAGGTCTTGCTGGCAACAATTGCAAGGCACATTCATCCGTTTGGGAGGCGCCATTGGTTCGCGCCGGCAAACCGCGCTGCGCCAAAAGATCCATGGCCCGGTCAATCGGAATGCGCACGATGCCATTGGATCGATCGACCCAGCCGTAGCTGTTCAATTTCTCTGTTTGCCGCGCGAGCAAATTCACAACCTGCGCGCGGCCATCGTCAATCTGCAGATTGGGACTCGGAAAACGCGTCAGGGGCTGCAAATTCGGCGCCGCCACGATGCCCAAGGGTTGAACATTTTGTGTCGCCCGCACTTCCATGAAATGCGCCAGCAAAATCCCGCTGCATGCCAGACAAAACAACAGCATGACGGTGACACCGGCCGCCACGATCAACACGTTTGGCAAATGCGGTTCGCGCGCCTCGTGTTGCCGCGCGAGCGCTTCGGGCGAAATGGCAGTCGTTTTATTTTGCATGCACGGTTCGATTGGGAGAATTTTCAACCTTAGCTGCACCGTGGGCGATCAGCGGCTGCCGTTGAAGATTTTTTGTGAACGCGCCAAGCCAAATTCCGCCGAGGCCCAGCCAAGCGGTGAAGTCGATCCAATGAACACTTATTCCCGACGGATAAAACGTGGGGGCGATGACCCAGAAATTTTCGACGGCATGCATCAAAAAAATGCCGGCGGCGACGAAAGCCAGTCGGCGCGGATTTTTTTTAACTGCGCGAAACAGCAGAAAAATAAACGGGAAAAAGAAATGAAAGGCGGCGATGCTGACCACCAACCATTTCCAACTGCCAGCGAGGCGACGCAGATACCAGCCAGTTTCATGCGGCTGATTTCCCGAATAGATGATAAGAAATTGTGAAAACGCGACGTAGGTCCAAAACATCACGAAAGCGAGCAGCAAATTTCCCAAATCGTGGAAATGTTTATCGGTCAATTCAGCGCAAAAGGGCGGATGCGGCTGAAGCCAGACCAGCCAAAGGATGGCGAACGCAAAGGCGATGAGAATTTGACCGGCCAAAACAATGAGCGGAAAAATCGTCGAAAACCAGGCGAGCTCCGTGGACATGATCCAATCCACCAAAGCAAAAGTGACAGTCAACGGCACGATGACGATGGCTGGGCCGCTCAAGGTTCGCAACTTGATTTCCGCCGTCACGTCGCCGGCGTGGTCCGATTGCAAAGACCATTTGCGCAAACGAGTGGCGATGAAAATCCAGACGGCGAAAAATAAAATCGCGCGGATCAGAAATGCGGTAAAATTTTCATATTCAATTTTTTGCCGCCAAAGTTTCTCGGTTGTGACGGAAGGCGGAAGCGCCCACGGATACAAATAGGACAAGCCAAAAAAAATCGGGACAAAGAAAACGGCCATGAATGGCAACGTCATGAAACCGGCTTCAAAAATCCGTCGCGTGCAATTTCCCCAATGTCCGCCGGCAAGATAATGAATCATGGCGACGATAAAACAGCCCAAGGTCAGACCACACCAAAAGACAAAGGCACCCAAATATGAAACAAAAAAATGTTTTGGATTCGCGATCGCGCCCAGTCCGCTGGCTGTCAAAAACAAAATGCCGAAGGTGAAGGCGGATTTTTGCAAGCGCGCAAGTTTGGGAACAATTTCGTTCATGGCCGGGCTTTCATTTTGGCAATTTCGTCGGCCGGAACGTCGGCGACCGTGGCGTGTTCACTCAATTGCAACGCGCGAATGTAGGCGGCAATGGCCCAGCGATCGGCCGGCGTGACGCGCGTCGCGTAGGAAAACATCACGCCGTAGCCGCGCGTCATGACGTCGAAAAAGTGGCCGACGGGGGCGGTCCGCAGCCGTTCAATGTGATACGATGGCGGCGCGGGAAAACCGCGTTGCACGATGATGCCGTCGCCTTCGCCAGTTTGGCCGTGGCACGGCGCGCAATTGATTTCAAAGCGCTGGCGGCCCCGTTCGAGGATTTCTCGCGTAATGGGAAATGGAAATGTCGTGACGAGATTCGTGCCGATGGTGCCGGAATCGTATGCAGGATCATTTTGCAAATCCGCACGGGCGACAGTGTGCGGCGGTAAGAGTCGCGCCGCAGAGTTGTCCGCAAAAAAATTATTTTCGCGCAACGGATTGGATTTGGGCTGGTCGAACATGTCGCGGCGGCAACCAGTTGTGGCACCGAGGATGGAAAACAGGGAAAAGAGAATTGCCGACCGGCGGTGGCCGATTGCCGATTTTAAAAAACGGCGAAGGCTGCGGAAAAATCGCAAATCGTAAATTGTAAATCGCAAACTCATCTGACCACCTCCGAAATTTTTTCCGGCGCGAGCGTTGCCAAAAACCGACGCGTGCCTGCCAAATCAAATTTGGGATCGCGGGCTTCGATGCAGAGAAAGAATTTATCGGTGGACGCCCGCTCGAAACCGCGCGCATTGAAAACGGGATGGTGCAGTTCCGGCAATCGATTCAAGGCGAGCATTCCCAAAATCGCGGCGAGCGCGGCGGACAGAATGGTCAGCTCAAACGTGACCGGGATGAAGGCGGGCCAACTGTTGAAGGGCCGCCCGGCAATATTGAGGGGATAGCTGCGGACGTTCGCATACCATTCCATGAGATAACCGCCGAGACCGCCGGCAGCCCCAGCCAGCAAAACGATCAATGGCATCAATGATTTTCTGCGACCAAGCGCTTCGGCGAGCCCATCGATTGGGAATGGCGTGTAGGCGTCCATGTGGCGATAGCCGGCGTGCCGGGCGTTTTCGGCGGCGGCGAGAATAGCTTTGTCGCTGGAAAATTCCGCGAGCAGACCGTAAATCTTTTCGGGCGCATTCATTTGCTTTCGACAATTAATTTTCGCGTTTCCGAGAGGGCGATCATTGGCAAGCAGCGAATGAACAAAAACAGCAGGGTCAAAAACAATCCAACGCTGCCAAACAATGTTGCCCAGTCCCAAAACGTGGGCACATACATGCCCCACGCGGATGGTGTGAAATCACGATGCAAGCTGGTGATGACAATGACGAAGCGTTCCACCCACATGCCCAGGTTGATGGCGAACGCCACGAGAAAGAGCGCCACGCGATGGGCGCGGATTTTTTTGGACCACAGCAGTTGCGGAATCAAAACATTCAGCAGCATCAGTGCCCAAAAAATCCAGCCATACGGTCCGAACGCGCGGTTGGCCATCATGAATTGTTCGAAGATGTCGCCGCTATACCAGGCCATGAACGCTTCCATGATGTAGCCATAGGCGACCATCATGCCGGTCGCGAGCATGACGTTCGCCATGTTGTTGAGGTGCCGCGCGGTGATTAAATTTTCGAGCCGGTAAATTTTTCGGATCGGAATAATGATGTTTAAAACCATGGCAAAACCGGAATAAATCGCGCCGGCGACGAAATACGGCGGAAAAATGGTCGAGTGCCAACCGGGAACGATCGCCACGGAAAAATCAAAACTCACCACGCTGTGCACCGACAAGACGAGCGGCGCGGCCAGACCTGCCAGCAGCAGATAGGCGGATTGATGATTTTGCCAGTGCGCCGCCGAACCGCGCCAGCCCAGCGCGAAAATCCCGAAAAGAATTTTTTTCCTGCGCGTCGAAGCGCGATCCCGTAGTGTGGCAAGATCAGGCATCAAACCGGCATACCAGAATATCAACGACACCATGAAATAAGTGCTCACCGCGAAAACGTCCCATACCAGCGGGCTGCGGAATTGCGGCCACAAACCCATCGTGTCCGGATAAGGCACCAGCCAATAAAAAACGAATGGCCGGCCGAGATGCAGCAACGGAAACATGCCCGCACAGGCGACCGCGAACAAGGTCATCGCTTCGGTGAAACGATTGATCGACGTGCGCCATTGCTGGTGCAACAAAAGTAAAATGGCGGAAATGAAAGTTCCGGCGTGGCCGATGCCGATCCACCAGACAAAATTCACGATCGCAAATCCCCAGGCGATGGGAATATTGATGCCCCAAATGCCGACGCCGCGATACAAAAGCCAGGCGACCGCGAAAAAGAAAAGCATCAACAAGGCGAAGGCAATCGTCGCGCCGAGCCACCAACTGCGCGGCGATTTTTGAGTCAGCACGATCGCACTGATCTGTTCCGTGACCGATTCCAACGTCGCGTCGGGAGAAATAAATTTTGCTTCCGGATTCATGCGAGTTGCGGATTGGGATTGCGCAGCTTGGCCAAATAAGTAGTGCGCGGTCGCGTGTTCAATTCGCCCAACATCGAAAAATTCAGCGGATGCGATTTCAGTTTTGAAGCGCGGCTGTCGGGGTCGCTCAAGTCGCCAAATGCAATCGCCTGCGCAGGACAAACCTGCTGGCAGGCGGTTTTAATTTCGCCATCCCGTAGCCGGCGGTTCGCATTTTCCGAGCCGATCCGCGCCTCGCTGATGCGCTGGATGCAGTATGTGCATTTTTCCATCACGCCGCGCCAGCGCACCGTCACGTTCGGGTTCCACAATGGTTTTAAATTGGCGTTTTCGTAATCGGCATACTGGAAAAAATTAAAGCGGCGAACTTTATACGGACAATTATTTGAACAATAACGCGTGCCGACACAGCGATTGTAAACCTGCAAATTCAGGCCTTCGTGATCATGCAGCGTCGCGCCGACGGGACAAACCAGTTCGCACGGCGCATTCTCGCAATGCATGCACGGCACCGGCTGATGAAACATTTCGGGATTCTCCGGCGGCCCGCGAAAATAATGGTCCACGCGAATCCAGTGCAGCACGCGGCCGCGCCCCACTTCCGTTTTGCCGACGATGGGAATGTTATTTTCCGCCTGACACGCGATGGTGCAGGCGCTGCACCCGATACATGCGCTCAAATCAATCGCCATGCCCCAGCGATAGCCCGCATATTGAAATTCTGGCGGATCGAACAATGTGTCGTTTTTGTGCGGGTCTTCGGAGGTTTTTTGGATGACATTTTTGTCCGCGAAAAATTGATTGAGCGTGGCCTCGCGAAAAATTTGGCGATCTTCGGAATCAACCGTCCGCTGCGTTTGGGTCGTGACCAGCGGAAATTTTTCGCCAGTTTTTTTAAGGTGGGCGCCGCCCACAAACCAAAGCGCAGCCGACGTGCGTAACTTGAAAACATTGGAACCTGCGTTTTGGCCGACGGTGCCCACGCGAGTTCGTCCCCCTCCGAATTGCAAAGCGATTGAATTTTCCGGCTGGCCCGGCGTGATCCACGCGGGAATTTTTAAAACACGATGCTCGCAGGCCAGTTCAACGACGTCGCCATTGGCCAGGTTTTCTTTCGCGGCCAATGCCGGGGAAACCAGCGCCGCATTGTCCCAAACCAGTTTGGTGACGGGCCTGGGCAGTTCCTGCAACCAACCGTTATTCGCAAATCGTCCGTCGTAAATGGTGGCATCGGGCCGGAAGGTAACTTCCAGAATGGGTAAATTGTTTTTCGGGCCCGGCAATTCAAACGGTCGCAGCGAAACATTTTTTGCCGGCAACGCCGTGTTGGCAACCAGGCCGTCATGCAACGCCCGCCGCCAGTTGGATTCAAAATCATCGCCCGGATTTTGCGCGCGCCAAAATTCGCGGACGATTTCATAATCACTGCGGCCGGGTGGTGAAATCATCAAATCCAACAATTCGTGCGCCGATTTGCCCGCATACAGCGGCAAGATCAGCGGCTGCACGATGGACGTGGTGCCGTCGAAAGCGCGCGCATCGCTCCACGTTTCCAAAAAATGATTTTGCGGAATGTGCCACGCGCAAAGACTGGAAGTCTCATTCACATCCGCGCTCAGATGCACCTGGAATTTCGCCCGCGCCATGTTCTCCGCGAAGTGAAAATCCGCCGGGGCGGTGAAGACAGGATTGCCGCCAAAAATAATCAGCGCGTCAACCTGATCCTGCGACAAGGCTTGAATCAGTTCCCGCATCGAATCGGTTTGCCTGATCGGATTGGCGACGGCGCTTTCCGAAAACGTCACGGTGTTGCCGACGTTGCCGAGAAAATTGTTCAGCGAATGGGCCAGCGCATGGATGGCGGGCGGTTGATTTTCTCCAGCAATGACAAGGCTTTGACCGCGATGCGCTGCCAAATCGTCGGCCACGGCGAGGACCCATTCAGAAATTTCCAGCGGCAAAGACGGCGCGGCTGCGGCCGAGGTGGCTCCAATTTTTTCGGCCAACGCGCGCGTTATATTTTCCATTTCGCCGGCCCGCAGCGGCAAACGATGATCGGCATTTGCGCCGGTGACGGTCGGTGAACTTTCAACGACATAAAGTCGATTCATTTCCGGGCGGTCAAACTTGGCGCGGCGGCCCTCGGCAAAATCCCGGGCGTAGCGAACGCTGTTGGGATGCGCAAAAAGAAAATCAGCGTCGAGGGATAAAATGATTTTGGCTTTTTCGAAATGAAAATGCGCTTCAACGATTTCGCCAAACGCCAGCAATGCGCCGGCGTGAACATTATCGCGGTTGACGGGTTCGAATTGATGCCAAGTGGCTTCGGGATATTTCTTTAAAAGCGATTGGAGTTGAAAATTCAGCGTGGGCGAGGAAATTGTTTCGGTGAGAATCCGCAGACCCCGGCCATTCTTGACGGCTTGCGATCGCAAAACGTCATTGAGCGCAGCCATGAAAGCATCCCACGTGCTGGGCTGGGCATTATTCAAAAGGGTTTGCGATCGGTCAGGATCGTAGAGATCGAGCACGGCGGCTTGGTGGAAAATGTTCGTCGCCCCAAGGCTGGCGGGATGATCGGGATTGCCTTCGATTTTGGTCGGATGACCTTCGTGACTTTCCGCGAGCAGACCGGTGGCAAAACCGCCCAGCGGCATCGCCGTGGCAAAAAACATCGGTTTGCCGGGCACGAGTGTTTCGGGCTGCTTGACGTAAGGAACAATTTTCCGAACTGGCTGGCGCGTGCAGGCGGGCAGGCTCGCGAGCGCCAGCGATGCCCCCATGATTTTCAAAAATTCGCGGCGATTGAAATTGCCAAAGTTTGACGCGCCGGGCGGAAATTCGGCACCGGACAATTCCCTCAATTTACCGGGTTCGGAGAATTCCGCGAGACTGCGCCAAAAATGTGCCGAAGAGCTTTTCATCGATGGCACATGCTGCAATCGGTGAGCTGCGCGGTGTGCACGGCATATTCGGCGACCAATTTTTTGCCGAGCGCGAGCTGATTGGTCGCGGTCCAGTGCAAGTTGAAAACCTCGGCGCGCGGGCGGATGAATTTTTCCGGCGCGCGGTGACATTCCAGGCACCATTTCATGTAAAGTGTGTGCGATTTCCACGTGAGCGGCATTTGATCGAGCTGGCCGTGGCAGGTCGCGCAACCAATCCCGTGTTGAACGTGAACACTGTGGTTGAAAAAAACGAAATCGGGCGTTTCATTGACCCGGTTCCAGCGCAACGGAATTTGCTTGGCCAAGCTGTCGCGCACGGGCGCGAGCAGCGGCGCGTCCTTCCAGATTTGCGAATGACAGGTCATGCAAGTTTCGGTGTCGGGCATGCCGGCGAAGGCCGCCTGTTCGACGGTCGCATGGCAAAAACGGCAGTCCAGATTGAGTCCATACACATGATGCTTGTGACTAAAAGGCACCGGCTGTTCGAGCGGCATCATTTCGCGCGTCGTCCACGGCGACCAGTAAACCGCATGCAATAACCAGCCGTTCGCACAGATAAAAATCACCACACCGGCGATGGCCGCACGGGCAAGCGAGTTCGCGCGTCGGCGAAAAATCTGAGCCATAATTCAGCCCGTTTTCATCAGCTTCCGACGTGCCAGAAAAATTAAACTGGGGCCAGCGCGATTTGCGCCAATTTGAAATCAACGCTGTATTCCATCAAACTCGCGGCGCCGACCAGGTTTGCAAAACGCATTTTGGCTTTGAAATTATTGGGCGATTTGCACGGGCAAAAATTTATTTTAAATTTTCCAACCGCCGCCCAATGCGCGATACAATTGCACGACGGCGAGCAGCTGATTGAGTTGCGTCTGCACCAGCGAATTTTCCGCCGGAAAAAGTTGTTGTTGCTGTTGCAGCACCTCGTAATAGCTGGCGTTGCCCAGGCGATAGCGTTCCATGGAAATTTTGACACCTTCCTGATCGGCGGCCACCGCGCGTTTTTGTTGCAACTGCACGCCGCCCAGTTGTTGCCGCGTCACGAGCGCGTTGGCGACTTCTTGGAAAGCAGTCAGCACGGTGGATTGATATTGCAACGCAAACTGATCGCGGACGGCGCGGGCCTGGGCATATTGCGCGCGCAACTGGCCGCCGTGAAAAATGGGTCCGGTCAACGCTCCGGCCGCGCTCCATGCCGTGGCCGCACCGCCGGAAGTGAACGCGGCGAGATCGGAACTGACGCTGCCGAACAAGCCGGTGAGATCGAGTTGCGGGAAAAAATTGGCGACGGCGACGCCCACTTGCGCATTGGCGGCGCGCAGTTGTTGTTCCGCCTCGCGAATGTCCGGACGACGCTCGAGCAACGCGGACGGCAGACCGGCGGGAATTTCAGAAAACCATTGCTTTTCCAGCGTGGAATGATCGCGATCGATCGCGGCCGGATTTTGGCCCAGCAAAAAACTCAATTGATTTTCCTGCGAGGCGATCTGCAGTTCCAGGTTGGGAATGGTCGCGGCGGCGGTGGCGAGCAATGCCTCGGCGGACGCGGTCTCAAGTTTGGACGCCACGCCGCCTTTCAGACGTTCATCGAAAATTTTCAAACTTTGGCCGAAAGAATTGGTGCTGTCGCGCGCGATGGCCAGCTGGCGGTCCAAGGCGAGCAGCTGAAAATAACTCTGCGCCACCTGGCTGATCAACGTAGTCAAAATATCGCGCCGCGCTTCCTGGCTGGCAAAATACTGCGCGCGGGCCGCTTCATTCAACCGGCGAAGCCGGCCGAACAGATCAATTTCCCAAGTGGCATTGGCATCCACGGCAAACACGGTGCCGCTCGTGCCGGTCGGCGACGGCGTGGTCGCGCCGCTCACATTTTCGCCGGCGCCCGCGGATGCGCCGTAATTCACCTGCGGAAAAAATTCCGATCGCGCCACCGCCGCCGCCGCCCGGGCCTGTTCGACGCGCGTGACGGCGATCCGCAAGTCAAAATTATTCGTGAGCGCGATGCGGATGAGCCGTTGCAGCTGATCGTCCTGAAATAATTGCCACCATGCAAGGTCGCCCAGCGAGTTCGTGGCGGCATTTATTTCCCCGCGAAAAGCCGGCGGGGCATTGACGACGGGACGCTGATAAGCCGGTCCCAAAATACAGCCGGTAAAAAATAAACTCCAAAGTCCAAATCCCAAGGTGCCAAGCGTGGTCATTCGCAAAATGACCGCACTGCGGACTTGGGTTAAGCGACTTTGGACAAAGCGTTTCATCCGTTGGGCTCCGGCGGTTTGGGTTTGTGTTCTGCGCGGGCTTTCTTGCTCACGCGCGCCACCACGCGCTCCACGATGGAGAAAGTCACGGGAACAATAAAAGTATCCACCAGCGTCGCGCCCAACATGCCGCCGATCACGACGGTGCCGAGCGTCTGCCGCGAAACGCCACCGGAACCCGACGCCAGCCAGAGCGGCACGCAGCCGAGAATGAAGGCGAAAGAGGTCATTAAAATCGGCCGCAGCCGAATGCGCGCCCCCGTCAGCGCGGCGTCGGAAATGGATTTGCCTTTTTCATATTCCATTTTCGCGAAAGAAATGATCAGGATGGCATTTTTCGCCGCCAAGCCGATCAGCATGATCAACCCGATTTGCACATAGACATTGTTTTGAAAGCCGCGCAGCGTCAGCGCCAGAAACGCGCCAAGGATCGCGGTCGGCGTGCCGAGCAAAACGCCCAGGGGCAGCGACCAGCTTTCAAATTGCGCGGCGAGAATTAGAAAGACGCACAACACTGAAAACGAAAAGATCAGCGCGGTCGAAACACCTTCCGCCGCTTTTTTTTCCTGAAAGGACATCCCAAAATAATCGTGGCCCATTTCCGGCGGCATGGTCTGCGCGAAAACTTCTTCCAAGGCTTTGGTCGCCTGACCGGAACTGTAGCCGGGCGCGGCGGCGCCGTTGATTTGCGCGCTGGGATATTCGTTGTAATGCATGATGAATTCCGGGCCGACGCGGCGCTGGATTTCCGTGAACGCAGAGAGCGGCACGGCCTGATTCTGGCTGTTGCGCACGTAAAACTGCGAAAGGTTTTCCGCCCGCGTGCGATATTGTTCCTCCGCCTCGAGATAAACCTGCCATTGCCGGCCGAAGCGGTTGAAATAGTTCACAAAATATCCGCCCATGAAGGTTTGCAGCGTGCGGTAAACATCGCCCAGCGGCACGCCCTGCTTCAAAACCTTGTCGCGATCCACTTTCACAAAAATCTGCGGCACGTCGGGCAGATGCGTGGTGAGCAGGCCGGTGAGTTCCGGCCGATTGCGCGCGGCGGCGAGAAATTTGTCAAGATTTTGGGTGAGAAAAGCCACGTCCTGCTTGCCGGATTTATCCTCCAAAATAAAAGTGAATCCGCCCGAAGTCCCGATGCCGGGAATGGACGGCGGTGAAAATGCGGACGCCGTGGCGGCGGGAATTTTTGCGAGTGCCGTGTTCAAATGCGAACGGATGGCCATGAATTGTTCGGCCGCTTTTTTTCGTTCGCTCCACGGTTTTAGCGTCACGAAAAAAAATGCGTTGTAAGTGGCCTGCACCTGGCTCAACAAACTGAAGCCCTCGACCGTGGTGTAATATTTGACGCCCGGCGTGTTTTTCAAAATTTCCTCGATCTGTTTGCAGACGGCATCCGTGCGTTCCAGCGAGGCGGCAAAGGGCAGTTGCGCCACGACAAACGCATAGCCCTGATCTTCCTCCGGCAAAAAGGCGGTGGGCAGCCGCGCCCCCAAAAGCAACGCCACAATCAGAATGGTCGCCAGCAGAATGAGAGTAAAACCCGCCTTGCGGATGAGCCGGCCGACGATTTTGAGATAACCGTTTTGCGCGCGTTCAAAGGTGCGGTTGAACCCGGCATAAAATTTTCCGAGCGGCCCGCGCTTTTCGTTTTTATCTTTCGGCCGCAATAATTTTGCCGCCAGCGCGGGGCTGAGCGACAGGGCATTGAAAGCCGACAGCATGACGGAAATGACAATGGTCAGCGCAAATTGCTGATAGAGTCGTCCGGTGATGCCGGCGATGAAAATCGTAGGAATAAAAACTGCCGCGAGAATGAGCGCCAGCGAAACCACGGGGCCGGCGACTTCTTGCATGGCTTTCAGCGCGGCTTCTTTCGGGGCGAGGCCTGCTTCGATGTGGCGTTCCGTGGCTTCCACCACCACGATGGCGTCGTCCACCACGAGACCGATGGCGAGCACCAAACCGAAAAGCGAAAGCGTGTTCAGCGAAAATCCGAAAATCGGAAAAAAGGCGAATGTGCCGATGAGCGATACCGGCACGGCGAGCAATGGAATCAGCGACGCGCGCCAGCCTTGGAGAAAAATAAAAACCACGAGGATCACGAGCACCAGCGCGATGACCAGCGTGCGCATGATGTCGTGCATGCCTTCAGAAACCGCCAATGTCGTGTCGAGCGAAACCGCGTAATCCAAATCCACCGGAAAACTCTGTTTGAGTTGGGCCATGAGCTTGAGCACTTCCTTTTCGTCTTCCAGCGCATTGGAACCCGGCAGTTGATAAATGGCGAGAATCGCGGAGGGCTTGCCGTTCAACCGACCGACAACATTGTAAAGTTGTGCGCCCAATTCCACGCGCGCCACGTCTTTCAAGCGCACGACGGAACCATCGTTGTTTTCGCGGATGACGATGTCGCCAAATTCTTTTTCCGTGACGAGCCGCCCTTGCGCGGTGATGGAATAGGTGAATTCCTGGCCGGGCGGCGTGGGCGGCCCGCCGACTTGCCCGGCGGGATTCACCGTGTTCTGTGCATTGAGCGCGCTGATGAGGTCGTTGACCGTGAGATTTAATTTTGCGAGCTGATCGGGCTTCACCCAGAAACGCATCGCGTATTGGCCGGCACCGAAAACATTGATGTTAGAAATTCCTTTGAGCTGCGTGATTTGATCCACCAAATTGATGTAGGCGTAGTTCGCGAGAAACGTGGCATCATGCGTGCCGTTCGGCGAGGAGAGGCCGATCAACATCATCGGACTCGAAGGCGATTTCAAAAGCGTGACGCCGTAATTCCGCACGTCCGCCGGCAGTTGCGCTTCGGCCTGTTTCTCGCGGAGTTGGGCCAAAACCTGATCAATATTCGGATCAGTTTTGACATCGAAGTTCACGCCCATGCGCATCACGCCATTGTTAGCGCTGATGGAATACATGTAATTCATGTTATCCACCCCGCTCATCTGTTCTTCAATCGGCGTCGCCACGGAATCGGCCAGCGATTGCGCATCGCCGCCCACGTAAGTGGTCTGGATGCGAATCTCCGGCGGCACGATGTCGGGAAATTGCGCGACCGGCAGATTCAACATCGAAACCGCGCCGATGATGACCATCAAAATGGCGATGACCATCGCCACGATCGGCCGGTTGATGAAAAATTTATACATGGCGGAATCGCAAGCGCGGCGCGGGTTTATTGATTCGTTTGCGCGGGCGAATTCGTGGGCTGGGATGCTTGACTGGTTTGATTCGTATCGGAGCCAAGCGGTTGAGGATTCACCACCGTGCCTTCTTTTGCCTTTTGCGTGCCTTCGACGACCACGCGGTCGCCGACATGCAGGCCACTTTCAATGATCCAATTGGCACCCACTTGTTCGCCGACTTTCACCGGCTGAATATGCACCGCGTTCGTCTCGCCAACGATCGCGACTTGATAAGTGCCTTGCAGTTCCGCCACCGCCCGCTGCGGCACGAGCAGCGCATTGGTCTTCGTTTGCGTCTGCGCACGCACGCGGCCATATTGCCCCGGCCGCAGAAAATAATTCGCGTTTGAGAAAAGCCCGAAGATTTGCAGCGTGCCGGTGTTGGGATTCACCTGCCGGTCGGCGTAAAAAAATTTTCCGCGTTGGGGATAAACCGAGCCGTCGGAAAAAATCAATTGCAGCGGCAAATCTTCCGCCACGTTGGTTTCATCGATGAAACGGTGCCAGAAATTCCGATACGATTGCTCGCTCACTTGAAAATAGACCTTGATCGGATTGAGCGTGGACACGGTCGTAAGCACATTGCCGGATTGCCCGACCAAATCTCCAATCTGGGCCAAGGCGGTTCCCGCCAGTCCATCGATCGGCGAAGTGATTTTTGTGAAGCCAAGATTGAGTTGCGCATTTTCCACCGCGGCTTGATCGGCTTTCACCTGCGCCTTGGCCCCAATGTTCGCCTGCACGGCGTTGTCCAATTCTTCCTGACTGATGGCTTGTTCCTTGGCCAAGGGCGCGTAACGCTTCACATCCAATGCCGCCTTGCCAGATTGCGCCTCATCCTGAGCGAGTTTCGCCTTCGTCTGATCCAACGCCGCTTGAAAAGGCCGCGGATCAATTTCAAACAAGAGATCGCCTTTTTTCACGGCGCTGCCTTCGGCGTAATTTTGATGGAGCAAATACCCGGTCACTTGCGCCCGGATCTGCGCATTCACAAAACCGTCGAGCGTGCCGATCCATTCTTCAAAAATCGGCACATTCGTCGCGACTACCGTAAACACTTGAACCTGCGGCGGCGCCGGCGGCGGCGTTTTCTTTTTGCAACCCAGTGCCGCCAAAATTATCGCCCAACAACCCAACACGCCAACGCAGCGAACCAACCATCGAAATGAAGCTTGCGACGTAGTCATGTTTTTTGGGAAGTCACCGCACCGTTGGCTGGGGTGCTATTCAAGCCCATCAATCTTGATAGCCAGATCGAAATCGCTGGCGGTCAGCCCATTGCTTTCGTGCGTCGAAATTTGAATCCGCACCTCGCCCCACGTTAGAAAAATATCGGGATGATGATTTTGCTTTTCGGCAACCTCGCCGACGCGATTGGTAAAATTCAAAGCCTCCCGAAAATTTGGAAACTTGTAGGTTCGCTCCAACCGCTGCCGCTGGATAACTTGCCAGCCGGCGCTTAATTTTTCCTCGAACTGACGCAGATCAACGTCACTCAAGGGTTTGTCTTCAGAAGTTTTCATTTTTTTATTGAGATTTAAAAACGCGTCAATCGCTCATTCTGCAAATGTTTCCGAAATTGTTCGTTGCAGAATGCATGACATGAACAAAGATTTAATTAGTGGGAGAAACAGTGAGACCTGTCAGATGCGGAAATTTAAGACGCCGGCTGGCCGGTCGCAGATGATAAGAAAGACCCAATAAAATCAAAGCGATCACCGGCATCAACGCTTCTTTTTGTTGACCGACCGCCAAATGCGACATGAATGCGCCGATAAAGGTGAAGGTAAAACCGGCGTAGGCCCACTCTTTCAACAGCCCGAATTTCGGCACCAGTAGCGCGATTATTCCCAATATTTTTGCGATACCGAGGATGATTTGAAAATAAGGCGGATAGCCCAAGGTGCGAAACGATTCATCAATCTTCGCCTGGTGCGAGAGATAACCGCCGGCCGCCAACAACATCATTCCGCAAACCAACAAGGAACTGATCCAATAGACAATCGTTTTCTTTTCCATGCCGTTTCCGTTAGCTGGCGCCATGCCAAAACGACGTGACGCCAAAATGGGAAATGTGCAGCGGAATGGAATCGTCTTGTGCCGCCGCGCTTTAACGACACATTTGCATGAGCATTTTCGCATTGTTTGGCGCCCGCACGTTCAGATCATTGTTGAAATAGGCGAAGACTTTTTTTCCGTGCGCAGTTTGTTCCAAAATATGTTGCGCCCAGGGCGCCAATTCCTCGCGCGTGTAATCATGCCGTGGTCCGTCGGCAAGTCCATGAAAGCGGAGGTAAATGAAATCCGCCGTGACCGTGAAATTTAACGGCATCCGCAGCGAACTCATCGAAACGCATGCGACCTGATATTTTTTTAAAAGCGTGAACGTTTCATCGGCAAACCAATCCGGATGGCGAAACTCAATCGCATGAGAAAATTTTGCCGGCAGGCGTTTTAAAAAACTTTCAAGTCGCGGCAGATCGGGTTTGAAATTTGGCGGCAACTGCCAAAGCATCGGCCCGAGTTTGTCCTTCAATGGTTGCAGCCGCCGAATAAAATTGCCCACCGAATTTTCCAGTTGGTTGAGCCGCTTTATATGCGTGATAAAACGGCTGCCTTTGACGGCGAAAATAAAACCAGCTGGCGCTTTGGCTCGCCAGCCATGCACGGTGGACAAATTTGGCAGGCGATAAAACGTCGCGTTGATTTCAACCGTGGGAAACTGCGTCGCGTAAAATGGAAAATGTTGGCGCGGTTTCAATCCATGATAAAAATCATTCGCCCATTCCTTATAAACCCAGCCGCTCGTGCCGATATAAATTTGATTTCCCGTGGGCATGACATTTCTTCACGGCAAACTTTTGAATGCCGGCAGTTTTTGCTTTAACTTTAAAACCGGCGCGAACAGATCGCCCATTTTTTTGACGCGTTTCAAGACGTCGGCGGCTTCAAAAGTCAACCGCTTGGCGTTTTTCTTTTTCCAAGTCGCCGCGACCTCGTCCCAAGTCAGCGGCGTTGAAACCGTGGGCTGCGCTTTCGCGCGCAGCGAATAAACACACACGGTCGTCTTGTGTTCGTCGTTCTGGCTCCAGTCCACAAAAATTTTTCCGCCCCGCAGATTTTTCTGCATTTTGGAAACCACCGTTTCAGGGAGCTCGCGGGCAAGCGTCTCGGCGACTTCGCGCGCAAACGACTTGGTGCTCTCGTAGGTTACACGCGTGTTAAGCGGAACAAAAATCTGCAGGCCTTTCGAACCCGAAGTTTTTGGAAAACTTTCCAGTTTTAATTTCGCGAAAAAATCTTTCAGCCATAAACCCACCTGGCAGCACAGCACGATGTCGGCGGGCGGCCCGGGATCAAGATCAAAGGCCAAAGCCGTCGGCGTTTCGATTTGCGGCGCGCGATGCAAAAAAGTGTGCAGTTCCAGATCCGCCATGTTCGCCGCCCACACCAGCGCCGGCAGATCGTTCATTACGCAATAATTGATGACGCTGCCGTCTTTGCGCGCCACCGCGGTGGTCTTCATCCATTTTGGCCGCGACGGCGGACATTGTTTTTCGTAAAAGAAAAATCCGTCCACGCCATCGGGATATCGTTTGAGCGAAATCGGCCGGTCCTGCAGATGCGGCAACAAAACCGGGGAAATTTTAATGTAATAATCAATGACCTCGCCTTTGGTAAAACCCGTTTGCGGATAAAAAATCTTGTCCAGGTTGGAAACGTCCACCGTGCGGCTGCCGATTTGGAGTTGGGATTTCTTGCTCATATCAGGCGGCTTTTTCGTGAATCACCTCGGATGCGTCCTTGTCTTCGCGCAATCCCAGAAAAACCGGCTGGCGCAATTTTTCGTCCCGCGTCCATTCGGCAAATTTGATCTGGCAGACCATTTGCGGCTCAAGCCAATGACAGCGCTTCATTTCCGCCGCCGTCACGCCCGCGCCAAAACGGCCGCGGCGTTTTTCCGGCAGATTCACGAACGGACATTCGGCGCGCAGAATTTTTTGAAACAGCGCATTCAGATTCGTCAGCCGCTTCGTGTTGAATCCCGTGCCGACCTTGCCGCAAAATTTCAACTTCCCTTTCTCGTAAAAACCGATCAGCAGCGCGCCGAAATGCGGGCGGCCGCCTTCGGGATCCGTGAAACCGCCGATGACAAATTCCTGTTCGCGATGCCGCTTCAATTTGATCCACGCGCCGCTGCGTTGGCCGGCTTCGTAAGGCGAATCCTTGCGTTTGCCGATCAAACCTTCCAAGCCCAGTTTCGCGACCGACTTCAATAATTTTTCCGCATCTTCACCGAGCGACGCCGAAAAGCGGACGACGCCGGATTTTTTGTTAAAAATTTTTTCCAATTCCCGTTTCCGTTCCAACAATGGCCGCGATCGCAAATCGTCGCCGGCCCGCCGCAGCAAATCGAAGACGTAATAAAAAATCGGCGGGCGTTCTTCGCCGAGTTCGTAGGCCTGCAATAATTGAAACGAGGAAGCGCCTTGTGCGTCGAGCGCGACAATTTCACCATCAAAAACAGCGTCCTCAATTTTTAGCGCCGCGACGGCCTGCACGACCTCCGGAAATTTTTCGCCGAAATCTTTTTCATTGCGGGAAAGCAACTGCACGGCGGCGCCGTTTTTGAAAGCCAGCGCGCGGAAACCATCGAACTTGATTTCATAAATCCAGTCGTCGCCGGCCGGCGGCGATTCCGCCAGCCGCGCTTTCATCGGCTCGATGAATTTGACCGGCATTTTTTCCGGCCGGGAAATTTTACCGGCCTGGGCGCGGATTTTTTCCCGGAAGGTCTTCTGGGTGACGGGCCGCGTTGCGCGCGGCTTGGACCGCCAGACTTCGCCATGGACTGAAAGCTGCGCCATCGTTTTTCCCGACAACGCCGAAGTATCGTCCATTGTTTTCGAAACCCGTTTTAAATCCTCGCCGCCTTTGATGAGAAGCCATTGCGAACTGCCACGCAATTGAACGAGATACCAATCGCCGCGCAATTTTTTTCCGGCGAGGGTGAAGTGGAGTTTGCCATGCTCCAACTCTTGCGCCGGCGATTTCACATCCGTTGAAAAGTTTCCCCGATCCCATACCATGACGGTGCCGCCGCCATATTGGCCTTGGGGAATTTTGCCTTCAAAATCAATGTAGGAAACCGGGTGGTCTTCCACCTGCACGGCCAGCCGTTTTTCGCCTTTGATGAATGGAACACCTTTCGGCACGGCCCAAGATTTGAGCACGCCGTCTATTTCCAGCCTGAAATCATAATGCAACCGCGAAGCGGCATGTTTTTGGATGACAAAACGGTTTTTACCCGACCGCCCGCGCGCCGCCCGCGGCTCCGCAGTCTTTTGGAAATCCCGTTTGCGTGCGTATTCCGCCAGGGCCATAAAAATATCTCAGTTCAATTGCAGCCGCGTTTTTGCCTTGCGTCCGTTCAACCGAAATGGTTTTCCGCGTTTCGCCCGCCCAATGCTTTGCTGCAACACGGAAACCAGATCAATCGCATTGGTCGCCGCTTTCGGTTTTTTGGGTGGCGGCAAATTCTCGCCGCCGGTCGCGACTTTTTTCTCGATCAATTTTTCCAACGCGTCGTGATAATCGTCATGATACATTTCCGGTTTCCAATCCGTCGTCATGCTCTGAATCAACTGGGTGGCCATATGCAGCTCCGGTTTGCTTGCGCTTTTTGCGGCCGGCGTTTTGATGACGGAGGCGTCCAGCAGTTCCTCGGGAAAATGCATCAGCTCCAGCATCAGACCATTCTGCTGCGGCTTGATCGCGGCGAGATGCTGGCGCACTTTGATGACCACCTTGGCGATGCCAATTTTTTTGGAAGCCGCCAACGCGTCGCGCAGCAGCCCATAGGCCTTGTCGCCGCCTTTGCCGGCTTCCATGAAATAGGGTTTGTAAAACAGCAGCGGATTGATCTGCTCCAGTTCGACGAAATTGATGATGTCCACCGTCTGCGTCGCCTCCACGTCCACGCGGTTGAAATCTTCATCCTTTAAAACCACGAACTTGTCTTTCTCATATTCGTAACCTTTGACAATTTTGTCCCAGGGAACCTCTTTGCCGTCGGCTTCCGCCACGCGCTTGAAATTTACCCGGCTCAAATCCGAACTGCGCAGCAGATGAAACTTCAACTCTTCGCGCCGCGAGGCGGGATAGAGTGAGATCGGGATGGAAACCAAGCCGAAACTGATCGTGCCTTTCCAGATCGCGCGCATAAATTCAAAATGGAAGGTGAAATCATCTTGATCGGTCTGGCTCGTTTCGTTTCGAATTTTATTTCGTCACCCACGAACTTTTCCAATTCACCGTCTCACCTTCCATTTTTCTGACCAGCTTTAATCCTGCCACGGTTAACCCGCTTTTTAACCCTAGCTTTCAAAGGCTTTTTTACCAATGTGCCTAAAATGTTTTTTTTTAGAATTGCAAATTATCAGTGGCGATTTGCAAATCGCATTCGGCACAAGCCTTGATTTATTCATTCGGCGCTTCGGTATGGACTATTTCTAGCGGCTCCTTCGCCGGACGGGTGATCTCCCGCCGCGCGCTCGGTCGGTGGCGGCGACGAAATCGTTCCAGGCAAACCGCCCTGCCCGCGCGAGCGGATTCATAAAGCGAACGAATCACATGCACGTCCACCAGCCCTTCGCAGCCAGACGGTTCAGGCTGACGGTTGTGCAAGATGCAATCGGAAAAATAAATTATTTCCGGCCCGAATTGATCGCGCTTGGCAAAAGTCCGGCGGGTCGTCTTATCACCGACCGTGATTTCCATTTTCATCGGCTCGGAAAATTCATAGGCCTGGTTGACGCGCAAGGTTCCCCTAGTGCCAATCACTTCATAAGCCGCCGTGTCGGCCGCGCCAAAACTGCAGGTGAAACTCGCCAGCCGTTTGCCCGGAAAACGCAGCGTCGCGGCGGTCATCTCGTCCACTTCTTGAAACCGCCTGTCCTTGCCCATCGTGCTGAACGCGAAAACCATTTGCGGATCGGATTGGAAAAGATAACGCGCGGCGTTGATGCAATAAATCCCGATGTCATACAAGGTGCCGCCGCCTTTTTTGCGCGAGGTGCGGATGCCCTCTTTGACTTGCATGCTGAAGGTGGAATTAAAATACCGCGGCTCGCCGAGCTTGCCCGATTGCACAATCTTGATGGCCTCCAGGTTCGCCTGCTCAAAATGCAGCCGATACGCCGTCATCAATTTGACATTGTTTTCTTCACAGGCGCGGATCATTTCCTGGCATTCGCACTCATCCATCGCCAGCGGTTTTTCCGAAAGCACGTGAATGCCCGCCCCGGCGGCACGCACCGTGAATTCCCGGTGCAGGTGATTTGGCAGCGCAAGATAGACCGCATCTATTTTCCCGCTCCGCAAACATTCCTCGTATTGATCGTAAGAATAGCAGTCGCGCACTTTGTATGCCCGCGCCAACGCTTTCTTTTTCTTGGTGTCATCGGAAACAATGGCGGCCAATTCGGAATTGGCCGTGGCATTCAGAAAACCCGGCAGCACGGCGACCTGCGAGATGTTGCCCAAGGCCACCAGCGCATACCGAACGCGCTGGTGCGCCCCGTTTGAGGCAGGCGTAGGCAACTTTCCTTTCGCTTTCATGGGTGAAATGGATTCGTTCCGCGCGGCACAAGGTTTACGGAGCATTGGTGGTGGCGACGCTGCTGTTGGTGCTCGTGCTATTATAGCCGCTGTTCGAATTCGTTTCCTTCTGGCAGCCGGTGACCGCCAATGCAGCGAGAACTAAAAGTAATAAAATTGTTTTCATAATTGAATTTTTAAAAAAATGGAGGCGGACGGGGATGGCGCCCGTCCGCCGGTTGCATACGATTGGTTACTCACCAACCGCTGTCGGCATATTCCGAATCACGACCGCGTCGTGAACTGGAATTGTCGTCACCCTCATGGCGACCGCGATCATCTTCATCTTGATCCCCGTAAAAACGCTGGCTGCGCTCAGAGCTTTCATTTTGGTAATCGCCTTGATGCTGGCCGTGAGCAGAACGATTCGACCCGCGGTCATCATCGTGGGAACCGCTTTCGTGCGATTGCGCATACGACGAGCGTCCCGAATGACGGCGATCCGATTCATCCTCGTTTTCAAAACGGCCCCGGTCATCAGGTTCCCGATCGGAATAGTCACTGGATGAAGCACGGCTGCCTTGATTGCGATAGTGGCTGCCTTGATTTTCGTTTTCAAAGCGGCTGCGGTCATCGCGTTCCCGGTCGTTGGACTGTCCGTAAGACCGATTTTCTTGGCCATAGCTGCCTTGGTTTCCGAAACGGCTTTGATCGCCACGTTCGCGATCACCATTGTAGCTATTTTCAGGGGAGCGACCGCCGCGATAATTTTCACTGCGGTTGTCCGACCGGCCCTGGTCATTCCGTTCACGGTCGCTGGAATGCCCATAAGCGGCGCGTCCTTCGCTACGGTAATTTCCCTGGCTTTCAAAACGGCCCTGATCATTCCGCTCGCGGTCGCTTGAGCCGCGTCCAGAATGCTCCTCGCGCTGGGTGTGGCGTCCCCCGCGGTCTTCAAACCGGCCTTGATCATCGCGTCCGCGACTGCTCAGGCTGTTCGCAGAACTACTGCGACTGCGGGACGAAGTTTCCGGGCCACGACGTTCATTGCCTTGGGATGAGGAAGAATGGCGATGCGCACCACGCTCCTGTCCCGTCGATTTTTTATGTGTTTGCGTAGACATGTTTTTGTTTGGTTGTTGGTTTCGGCGAAACAAACTCGCCAGGTATGATTTAACAACTCATTCCCGCTTTCACGTTCACTTGAGAACAAAAGATTGAATGAATTCTTAAATCGGTTGCACTAAACCTTTTTGCAAATCGTGTGCCATCCAGGAAACGCCGCAAAAGGCCGGCTTTAACGCAATTCCGGACCGATCCACCCCGCCCCCAAATGCAAAATGCGCCGCCGCGCAAAAATTTTATGGCAAACCGCAAAACCAAAATCCCCTTTCCGCTCGCACATTTTTTGTTGCCGGTGCAAATGCGAATTGCATGGCAAACCAATCATTTTGCAAAAAACTTCTGCCCGCATTCATGACCAATACGGCTAGAAACAAACTGGCAGGCTTAAAGCTAAAGAGCCGGCATGAAAGTCACCTATTATGGTCACGCCTGCTTCGCGGTCGAGATCGGCGGCCGCCACATTTTATTCGACCCTTACATCACCCAAAACCCCTTGGCCGCAGACGTGGCCATCAAGACCATTCCGGCGGATTACATCTTCGTTTCGCACGGCCATGACGATCATATCGGCGACACGGTGAAAATCGCCAAGCACACCGGTGCGACCGTCATCGCCAATTTTGAAGTCGCCGCCTGGTTGAAAAAAAAGGGCGCGCCCAAAATTCATCCCCTCAATCCCGGCGGCAGTTACGACTTCAGTGCCGGACGCGTCAAATCCGTCAACGCCATCCATTCCAGTTCCCTGCCCAATGGCGATTACGGCGGCGTGCCCGGCGGCTTTGTCCTGGAATCCAAGGAGGGAAATTTTTATTACTCCGGTGACACCGCGCTGACGCAGGACATGAAACTGATCGGCGAAACCACTCCATTAAATTTCGCCGTCCTCTGCATCGGCGGCAACTTTACCATGGATGTGGATGACGCCATCCGCACGGCTGATTTTGTGAAGTGCGATCAGGTGCTGGGCGTCCATTACGACACGTTTCCCGAAATCAAAATCAACCACATCATCGCCCAGGAAAAATTTTCGGCACGCGGAAAAACCTTGCACCTGCTGCAAATCCAGGAAACCCGCGACTTTAATTAAAAACCGCCGCAAAATCCGTCCCTTGCGCGGCGCTTGAATATTTGTAGGCGGCGGTGGGAATCCGCGCTAAATTTTCCCGGCGCAGAAGAATAAAAATACGCAGACAACGTCCGCCGCTAATTTTTTATGGCGAGCGGAAGCGGTAGTAGCGGCCGGGATAATTGGTCCATTGTGCGTCGCTGAAATAGACCGGGGCGTTGGAGAGCGTGTAGGTGCCCAAGGCCTGCCAGACCGGATTTGCCAGATTGGTGCTGGCTTCCACCACCAACACCACGTTGCTGCTCCCGGTGATGTTGAAGCCAAACCGATTGCTCCGCACCCCAAAAAAAGCATCGTTCTGCGCCTGCGGGTTCCAGAGCACAGCCGTTGAGCCGTAGAAGGGATTGCTCCAGCCCGTGGTGCCCGGCAGATAATAGAGTGTCCAATTAAATGTAAATGTTCCGATGCGTCCGCCGAACACATTTGTCCCCATAGTGGGCGCATCCCCCGCAAAATAGAATCGCCCGTTACCTCCGCTATTACGGAACGCATCATCCGCCAGATTGGTGACGCTGGCGGGAATTGTAAGCCGGGACAAAGCGGGACAATTGTAGAACGCATTCGTCCCAATGCTGGTAACCGTGTCGGGAATAATGACGTTGGTCAGAAAACCGCAACCCGCAAACAGATAATTACCAATGTAGGTCATGTTTGTGGAGATGATGACGCTTGTCAGATAGGAGTTGCCGGAAAATGCCCCGTCCCCGATGTTGTTGCCCGCGCTGAGGGGAACGACAAGGTTGGTCATGTGGGTATTGGCAAAGGCATAGGCTCCGATGTTGGTCACGCTGCTGGGAATGGTGAAATTAGTCAGGCTGGTGCAGTTCTGAAAGGCAGAGTTACCGATGGTAGAAACGCTATTACCAAGTGTGAGGCTCGTCAAACCAGAACAGCTTAAGAAAGCGCCGTCGCCAAAATTAGCAATGTTGCTTTGGATGGTGACGTGAGCCAATGAAGGACATTCATAAAAAGCCTCACTCCCTAAATTAGTGACGCTGCCAGGGATGATGATATTGGTTAAAGAAGTGCAGGTGTCAAAAGCATTCGTCCCAATGGTGGTGACGCCGTTGCCAAGGGCTACGCTTCGTAAATCATTGCAATAAAAAAAAGCACGGTTGCCAATGCTTCTGACACTGTCTGGAAGTGTGATGTCGTGTAGCAAGCTACAGGTGTCAAAAGCATGGTCGCCAATGATGGCGACGTTGGTTCCGATAACAATGTTGGTGAGCGTTGGGTTGCCGATACTGAAAGCCCAACTGCCGATGCTGACAACGCTGTTGGGAATCACCACGCTGGTCAATTGCGTAAGGTAAAAGACCCCTTCGCTGTCAGTTGCGGACCCGATGTTTGTGATGCCATTGCCGAAAGTAACGCTTGTCAAGTTATAGCAGTTCAGAAAGGCGCTTGAACCGATGGTCAAAAGGCTTTTGGGTAGGGTCACGCTGCTGAAAGGTTCCGAATAAAATGCAGTATCGTCTATGGCAATAATACCTTCCGGAACAGTGATGTTGGTGAGATAGCCTTGACTGTATCGGAAGGCATTTGTGCCGATAATCGTGACCGGATAGCCATTGGCGTTGACTGGAATGACAGGGTTTTGGCTGGTGCCGGTATAGGCAGTGATGGTGAGCGTGTTATCGGCGTTTGTGGTAAAAGCAAACTGCGCTTGCACCGCCGCCGGCAGCGCCCAAAGCAACAGAATGATCAGCCGCCAGCATTGATTCCAGTTCCAATTGCTTTGCATAGTCCTCGCTTGGTTGTCTTTTAAAAATTCCCGCCCGCTGGTTCCTACCAACACCGGCACGGTTGCCATCTTATCTCCATCACCTTAAGGATGTCAAGCCAGTTTGGTGGCTTACTATGATAATAGTCCCGTCATTTATGGTCAGGTGAAGCGGATTTGGCAGAAAAGTGTCATTGTGACGGCCCATTTGAAACAGCGCGCGGGTGGTGGCTGCCCGCGCGCTGGTGGTTCCGGCTGACTCCGCGCTATTCAGATCACCATCAGGGTGGCCGGGCCGCTCCAATCGCTCGGGCCGGCGGTGCCCACGGCATTGACCGTCAAGCTATAGATCACGCCGGGCGTCAGGCCGGTGAAGCTACAGCTGGCGGCCGGCGTTTGCTGCGTCTGTTCCACCAGGCCGGAGGTGGTATTGGTCAGCTGCCAGTTATAGATGGAAGCGCCAAACACTCCCGACGCGCGGCAGAACACTTCGCCGGTGCGGCCTTGTTTCAGCTGCACATTGGTCGGCGCGGCGAGGATGCCGATGGGTTGGCGCACGGGTTTCTGGATCGGGAACCCGCTCAACAGCAGGTTCGGCAGGTCGTTCTTGCAGGCCACCGCCACATAGTTTGCCAGTTGCCGCATCAGCCCCACCAGCAGCAGCCGCATGTTGTTCCTAATAGCCCGCGCCGAATAGCTGCCGTCGGCGGCCCGGGTCAACGACTGCGAGTAGTTGTCCAATGCAATCTGAACATCGGCCAGCGACGGATAAGGTTTATCATAGATCGCCACATTATTCGCCATGCCGGTCAGTATCACCGTGACATCGTTGACAAGCAGCGAACCGGTGTCGGTGACCAGGAAGGAGGTGGCAGGTTTGATGATCATAGTTTTTTTAATATAGTTAGTTGGTTGTGTGTTATTACATTTTTTTAACAAGGGGACGCCGCAACCAAAAGCAACAGCCATGCCAACGAAAATTTCTACGTTTAAGCGACATTTTCCGAACCTAACCACCAAGAGTGCGACCCCCCTGTTTTGGGCGGCAAAGCTTGCGAATTATGGGCCATTTAAATGAATACTTCCGTCGCCACCCCGGCCTCCGCCGCAGCAATTGTCGCTTTTAAATTACTGGTAAAAATTTTCCCTGATGGTTTGTCGTTCACCGGTCAAATCTTGCCGGTGGCCTGACACTTATATTGAGCAGCATACCATTGGTCGAGCCGAGCGAACTCTTTTTCAACCTTGTAGAGAGAGTTATCAAGGTTCCTGGGGAGCGATTCAAGGTTCCGTCTGGAAAAAACAAGGTTGTTTTGCCGCGATTCAAGGTTGTTTTTTTGCCACCCAAACAGGAATCCGATTTTTTCAAGGTTAAGTCGCCGGTTTTCAACCTTGAGAAAATTTTTTCCAAGGTTCTTTGAGCCGGATGTAACCTTGATAAACCGCCACCCAAGGTTGTTCGGCACAGACTTAACCTTGAGCAACACTTTTTCAAGGTGGTTTTTTTCTGAAACAAACCTGAAAAATTATTTTCCAAACCTAAACGATCGCCATGCAACCGGCTCCGCCCACGGTCCGCAAATGGCCCGGTAAGCCGCCGCACCTTCTGGCTGCCCATAGTTTTGAATTTGTCCCTCCTAAGTGAGAATTTACACCTTCTGAGGCATTTTTATATGCCGCCCGGCTTTTTTGATTGGATTTTTGGCGCAGGCGATTTATAAACGTAGAAAAGGGCAAACACTTATGAAATGGCATCAACTGGCTTGTGGAATTATTTGCGGACTGCTCATCAACTTTAGCGCCCCGGCGACGGTTTACTATGTGGATGTGAACAGCGCCAACCCCACGCCGCCCTTCACCAATTGGAGCACGGCTGCGACGGATATTCAAAGCGCGGTAGATGCTTCAACGAACGGCGATTTGATTCTCGTAACCAATGGTATTTATGCGACGGGCGGCCGTGGTTGGTTTGGTTCAGGCACAAACCGGGTTACTCTGACCAACAGCATAACTTTGCAGAGTGTTAATGGCCCGGCGGTCACGCTCATTGTCGGCAATCATGTCGCGGGCACAGGATCGGCTCTGACCAATGCCGCTCGCTGCGTTGGCATAGGACACAACGCTGTGTTATCTGGCTTCACATTGACAAATGGTGAGGCGGGGACAGGAAACTATCCAAATGGCGGGGGAGTGGCGAATCTTTTAAGCGTCTCTGCTAACACGGCTATAGTGACAAATTGTGTTCTGATTGGAAATCTCGCGACAAACAGCACAGGTGGCGGAGCTTTCAGAGTTTCGTTAATGAATTGCCAGATCGTCGGAAACTATGCCTATGAAGGCGGTGGCGCTTGTGCATGCACACTAGTTAATTGCAAAATCATCAGCAACGCCGCTACTTTGGGCGGCGGCGTTTATGGTGGGAGTCCTTATGGAGCAACTCTTCTCACAAATTGCACAATTGTTGGCAATACTACTCCCTTGCACATTGGAGTCGATGGTTCAGGAGGAGGAGCCTATGGCGGCACCTTGAACGCTTGCTCTATCAGCAACAATACCGCGAGCAACGGAGGCGGAACATTCGGTTCCATAATCAACAATTGCTTTGTCAGCGGCAACGGTGCCGGAATTGGCGGCGGAGTGTATGGAGGAATGATTACAGATTGCACGGTGGTCTCTAATTTGGCAACCAACAGCGGCGGGGGCATCTATGGTGGCACTGGCGCTTATGGTTACAACTCCATCGTGTATTACAACACCGCGCCAAGTGGCTCGAACAACATCGGCACTGAGTTTGGCTACTGTTGCACGGTTCCCAATCCCTACGGTGGCGGCATTACCAATGAACCGCTATTTGTGAACCTTGCTGGAGGTGATTTCCATCTGCAATCTAACTCGCCTTGCATCAATGCGGGCAAAAATAGTTACATTGCCATCACCAACGACCTCGATGGCAACCCGCGCATCGTCGGTGGCACGGTGGACATCGGTGCTTATGAATATCAGACGCCCGCTTCGGTTCTTTCTTATGCTTGGGCGCAGCAATACGGCCTGCCCACGGACGGCTCGGCGGATTTCACTGATCCCGACGGCGACGGCATCAACAACTGGCAGGAATGGAAGGCGGGCACGATTCCCACCAACGCGGCCTCCGTGCTGCAACTGGCGTCGCCCGCCAACAGCGTCGCCGGCGTGAAGCTGACGTGGCAAAGCGTGAGCGGCGTGACGTATTATTTGCAAAGCAGCACCAACCTCGCCGCCGTGCCGGCCTTCACCGCCCTGCAAAGCAACCTCGTCGGCCAGGCCGGTTCGACCAGTTACACGGACAGCACGGCCACCAACGGCGGTCCCTACTTCTATCGCGTCGGCGTGCAGTAAGTTTTAAGCCAGTCAGCCCGGAAAAAAAGGTCAGGGCTGGCCGCTGCCGCCGGATGAGCCATAGACTTGGCCGTTGGCATAGCTGGCATCATTGGCGGCAAGTTGCACATAGATGGAGGCCAGCTCGGCCGGCTGGCCGGGTCGTCCCAAGGGGGTTTGGCTGCCAAATTGTTTTAATTTTTCCTGCGAGGCGCCGCCGCTGACTTGCAACGGCGTCCAGATGGGCCCGGGCGCGACGCCATTGACGCGAATGCCTTTGGGTCCGAGCTGCTTCGCCAGCGACTTGACATAATTCATCGTCGCCGCCTTGGTCTGCGCGTAATCATAGAGATCGGCGGACGGGTCATACGCCTGCTCCGAGGTGGTGCCGATGATGACCGCGCCGGGTTTGAGATGCGGCAAGGCGGCCTTGATGATCCAGAAAGGCGCATAGATGTTGGTCTTCATCGTCCAATCAAATTGCTCGGTGCTGATGTCGAGGATGGAGGCATGGGCCTGTTGCCGGCCGGCGTTGTTCACGACGATGTCCAGTCCGCCCAATGCTTTCACCGCTTGCGCGACGAGTTGCCGGCAAAAATTTTCATCGCGCAGGTCGCCGGGGATGGCCACGGCCTGACGACCCGCGGCCTGGATGAGTTGGATCACTTCCTGCGCATCGGGTTCTTCGGTGGGATAGTAGTTGATGGCCACGTCCGCGCCTTCGCGCGCATAGGCTATGGCGGCGGCGCGGCCCATGCCGGAATCACCACCGGTGATCAATGCTTTGCGGCCCGCCAACCGGCCGGAGCCTTGATAACTTTTTTCGCCATGGTCGGGCACCGGTTTCATCTGGCTCGCCAGGCCCGGCCACGGTTGGGATTGTCCTTCAAAAGGCGGCTTCGGATATTTATTGACGGGATTTTCTAGCATAACGGTTTTGGTTGTATTGGTTGCGGAAGTTTCTTCTCGCGGTTGGCCAGGGGCGGCGAGGCTGCGCGACACGGCCACCGCCGCCAGCGTGACGCCCAGGCCGCCGATGGCCTGGCGGCGCGACATGATTTTCTCTTCACTCATGGCGGACGGTTTAGCTGGAACTATGCCGAAATATTTTCGGCAAATCATCAAAGCTCTCGAACGCTCTGGCTTAATTCCCGCGGTGCAATCTGCGAAGCGCTCTTGCATTTTGCGATGAGTCTTTTGTGCTTCCTTAATGGCTGACGCCAACCGCAACTAAGTGCGCATGGCACTTAACTTGCATGTTGGGGGCGGGAAATTATGAACTCCGAAGCAGACCAACCGCGCGATCCAGAAATCGAAGGCGCATTGCCGCCCGGCGAAAACGATTTTCGCAAAGAATTTGAAGCCGGTTTTGAAAAAGGTTTCAAACTGGGCCTGGAAAAAGGCAGGCAAAAAAAATCAGGCAAGGAAGGCGAAGATAAAGATGAGCAAAAAAAATCGGACCAAGCTGACCAAAATAAAACGAAGAAGGATCCGCGGCCCCTTTACAAGAAACCAGTGTTCATCACTGCTTGCGTTGCGGCCGTTCTCTTGTTGATAGGGGGCATAATTCTGTGGCTCATTCTTCGACAATATGTTTCCACCGACGACGCTTACATCGACGGGCATGTCACCCAGGTTAGTCCCCGGGCTTCCGCGCAGGTGTTGTCCCTGCATGTGCGCGACAACGAACTCGTTCACCAAGGCGACTTGTTGGTGGAATTGGATCCGACGGATTATCAAATAGCGCTGGAACAAGCCACGGCGCAAGTGGCTGCGTCCAAGGGCCGGGTAACCCAAGCCAGGGCGCAGATCGAAACGGCCAAGGCGGACGTCGCCCAGGCGGCCGCGACGGTGGACGCCGCGCAAGTTCAATTGGACAATGCCACGCGCGACTTAAAGCGGTTCCAAGAAGTGGATGAACGCGCCCGTTCCCGCGAGCAGCTGGACAACGCCGCCACCACTCAAAAAAATGCGCAGGCGCAATTGGAGCAGGCCAAAGCGAAGAAAACTTCAGCCGATGCCAATGTCCGAAGCAGCGAAGCCTCCGTCGTGGCCGCCGAAGGTGAATGGCAAACATCGCGAGCCAGCCAGCGGCGCGCCGAAGTCAATTTATCGTATTGCAAAATTTTCGCGCCCACCGACGGTCGCGTCACCCAGCGCACGGTGGAAGTCGGCAACTATGTCGCGATCGGCCAGGCTTTGTTCATGTTGGCCGATCCGCACGTATGGGTCACCGCCAACTTCAAGGAAACGCAGTTGCAACATCTGCGCATCGGCCAACCCGTGGCCATCAAGGTGGATGCGTATCCGGGTCCGAAATGGCGTGGCCACGTCGATTCGCTGCAAGCGGGTTCCGGCTCGCGCTTCAGCATTTTGCCCGCGGAAAACGCCACCGGCAATTACGTCAAGGTGGTGCAGCGCATTCCCGTGAAAATTTTATTTGATGAGCCGGTCAACACCAACGACGCGGTCTTGTTATCGGCGGGAATGTCCGTCGTGCCGCGCGTCAAAATCCGTTGAAGATTTATGGCCGGTGGAAACCAACAAAACGGGACTAACACCAACCCTTGGCTGGTGGCCTTCATCGTTTCCATGGCCACCTTCATGGAGGTCATGGATACCTCCATCGCCAACGTAGCCTTGCGTCACATCGCCGGCAGCGTGGGTGCGGACCAAAGTGAATCCACTTGGGTGTTGACCAGTTATCTGGTGAGCAATGCCATCGTGGTTCCCATCAGCGGCTGGTTATCGTCGGTTATCGGGCGCAAACGTTTTTACATGGGCTGTGTGGCCTTGTTCACCTTGAGTTCGCTCGCCTGCGGACTTTCTTTCTCGCTGGGCATGCTGCTGACGTGCCGGGTGTTGCAAGGCATTGGGGGCGGCGGTCTGGCACCATCGGAACAGGCCATTCTTACCGACACCTTTCCGGCCGAAAAACGCGGCATGGCTTTCGCCGCTTATGGCGTGGCAGTCGTGGTGGCACCGGCGCTCGGACCCGCGCTGGGCGGCTGGATAACCGACACCTATTCCTGGCGCTGGATTTTTTTCATCAACATCCCGGTCGGCATCGCCTCGGTTTTGATGACCTGGTTTCTAGTTCCCGAATCCCCCGCCGCGCAAAACGAACATGAACGCGCCACCCGTTCCGGCATCAAAGTGGATTATCTCGGATTCGCCCTGGTGGCGATCGGCTTGGGCTCCTTGCAGATAGTCTTGGACAAAGGCCAGGAAGACGATTGGTTCGGCAGCCCCTTCATAACCACCTTCGCGATTTTGAGCGCGGTGGGCATCATCGGGGGAATTTTCTGGGAATTATTTGGCACCAAGAATCCGATCGTGGACTTGCCGTTGCTCAAAGACAGAAGCTTTTTGTTCACAAATTTCATGATGTTCCTCACGCTTTTCATCCTGCTCTCCACCACCCAATTACTGCCGCAATATGTCCAACAAGTCTTGCCCTACGATGCCACCCATGCTGGACTGATCCTCATGCCGGGCGGGTTATTTCTGATGTGCCTGATGCCGTTCATCGGGTTTATGGTCAAGAAAATCCAGCCAAAATACTTGATCGGAGTCGGCTTTCTCCTGATGGCCGCCGCCATGTATCATTTTTCCGGAATCGCGCCCGCTGAATCTTTCTACAAGTTATCCCTCGCGCGCATTTTTCAGGCCGGCGGTTTTGCATTTTTGTTTGTGCCCATCCAGACGCTGGCCTACTCGAATTTGCCCAAGGACAAATCCAACAATGCGTCCGCCCTCATCAACCTCATGCGGAACCTCGGTGGCAGTGTCGGCATTTCCATGGCCACGACGCTGCTCGCGCGCCGCAGCCAAGTCCATCAAGACCGGTTGGTTTCAACCATCACGCCCACCTCATTGCCGGCGCACATTTTTTTACAAAACCTCGCAACTCGTTTTGAAGCTTTGGGCACGGACTCGGCGTCAGCCATGCAAAAAGCGATCAGCTCGGTTGCCCAAACCATCACCACCCAAGCGGCCGTGCTGTCTTACTTGGACATCTTTGTCGTGCTGATGTATGGCTGCTTGATAGCGGCGGCGCTGACATTTTTTTTAAGAAAAATAGATCTGGGCACGGCCTCGGCCCACTGAACCATGCGCGCACGATTTGTCATATTGTTTTCAGTTTATAGTTTGCTCGTCGTCGGCTGCACCGTGGGCCCGCATTATAATAAGCCTACTGTAAGCCTGGCGCCGAGTTACTCTGAATGGCATTTCAAAATAGCAACCAATCCGCCGCCGGCGGCATGGTGGAAAACTTTTAATGACCCGGAACTGGATCGCTTGATCAATCAAGCGTTGCAAACTAATTACGACTTGCAAATAGCCTATTCACGCGTGCGTCAAGCGCGGTTCCAGCGAAACATTGTGGCGGCGGATTTATTTCCGCAAGTGGATGGCGATGCGGGGTATCTTCGGGCGCGCGGCAGCAAAAATGTCGCGCTCCCGCTTGGGGGATCGGGTGGGAATGGCGGTGGCTCAAGCTCCCGTCATGCCGTCAAATCGGTGCGCGCGTCGAAAACCCAGTCAGATTCGCAATCCCAAGCTTCGTCGGCCTCGGGCTCACAAGCGAGCGCGCAAAACGATGCCGCGTTTGACAACGCCCTGACGCCCTTTGGCAAAGGCGGTCTGCCGGGCACAGTCACGGAACTCTATCAAGTAGGTTTTGATGCGAACTGGGAAATTGATGTCTTTGGTTCCAAGCGCCGTCAAGTGGAGGCGGCCACCGCCGACATCGGTGCGGCCGAGGAAAATCACCGGCAGATGGCATTGACCATCATGGCGGAAGTAGCCCGGGATTATTTTGAACTGCGCGGCACCCAAGAACGGCTTGCCATCGCCCGGCAAAATCTCGCGGCCCAAAGTAATCTCCTGGTATTAACCGAGTCGCGTGTGCGCGCGGGTTTGAAGCCGGATATTGATGCAGTCCGCGCCCGCGCCCAAGTGGAAACCACGGACGCAACTATTCCGCCGCTGCTGGCGCAGATAAGGAGGTTAAGCCACGCGCTTTCCATTTTAGTGGGCCAAGACCCGCAGGTTTTAAACGATGAGCTAAGCCAGTCCAAGTTATTGCCGCCCACTCCGCCGGTGGTTGCGGTGGGGTTGCCGTCGGATTTGCTCGAACGGCGGCCAGACATTCGGGCCGCTGAACGCAACATTGCAGCCGCGAACGCACGGATCGGCAGCGCGATTGCGGACCTATTTCCAAAATTTGCGCTGACAGCCTCGGCCGGTTTGGATTCTACCTCACCCGATCATTTGCTTGATTGGGAGAGCCGTTATTTTCTCATCAGCCCAACCGTCACCTGGCGCATATTTGATGCGGGCCGGATTATGTCGAATATTAAATTGCAACAGGCCATGACCGATGAAGCCAGCTTGGAGTATCATTCCACAATTTTAAAAGCATTAAAGGAAGTGGAAGATGCCTTGGTGACGTATGCCATGGATCGTGAACGGCAGGCGAAGCTGGACGCCGCTTGTCAGCAAAATCAGCTGGCGCTGGAATTAATGCAAGAACGTTATGCACATGGTTTGGTTACTTTTCTAGATGTATTGGACGCCGAACGCACCGCCTTATCTTCTCAAGATCAACTCGCACAATTCACTTCGGCCTCAGTAACCGATGTGGTGGCGCTTTACAAAGCGCTGGGCGGTGGCTGGAAATAAGTTTGAGACACATTTTATAAAAACATTTGACCATTTTGACCTGAAAGGTAATTGCGTTTCGCACTAAATGAATCGTTCTGCTTAGCTTTTTGCATCAAAGATCAAAACGGAAAAGCCGCAAAATTGATTGATTCCAAACAAATTCAGAATGGCATTATTTTTGCAAAGATAGAAAAATGCCCCGTCGATCAAAATTAAATTACATGGAAGAGCAACGACTTCTAACTCAGTTTATCGAAGAAAATTATTTGAAACACTGTGAGGAACTACAAGCGTCCGCCGGCAATAAAAATGTGGAATTGAAGCGTGTTATGAAGTCGCCATTCTCCGACCGAAAAGACAGTCAAATGAAACGCGCAAAAGTGAAGGTGCAACGGTCTTATTCATCCTATTTGGATCAACTATTTAATTATGAATCATCCGTGGCTGCCACTTAAGTCTGTGATCGCCCTCGTTTCCGGAATCGCAGGATTTATATGTTGAGCGTTGCCGTCGGCGCATCGATATTCACCACAGTGGGCGAGATTGAAAACTAAGTCTTCGCTCAGCCGCACCTGATTCTTGCTGCAAGTCGCAAGGCGTCTTATTGCAATATGCGTTGTCATAAAAACATTCCAGAGTCGTGATGATTTAATTCTCGGCATTTGGCGACGCTCGGGTTTGCGGCATGACCGTTGCTTGATTTTACAGATGGAATTTTCAATGAAGGAGCTGCTTCAAATATGCGTGGCGCTGAAACAATTTCCGGCCACGCGAAATCTGGCGGATTACCATGTGCCGGTGAACGCCGACATTCGCAACCTCGAAGTGTATTTTGTCGGCGAGCCGGACCTCGCTTTCAATCCGATGGGCTCGCGCGGCATGGGCGAGATTGGCATCACCGGAACAGCCGCCGCGGTGGCCAATGCCGTTTACCACGTCACGGGCAAACGCGTTCGTGATCTGCCCGTGACCATTGACAAGCTCTTAACGTAAAAAAGAACAAAAAAATAATTAAAAGGAACTGTATGCGACGCCAAGATAAAATTGAAAACCACAAGGAACGTCACGCCCTCCACGAGCATAAACGGCAGCTGGAAAGTGAACGCGGCTGGGCCGGTCAACACGGGCAGCATCCGGAAACGGAGGAAGAGGAAAATTATCTCCCCGAAGCTCCCTCCGAAAAGGATGCACCGGACGATCAAGGCGGCAGCTCCCCCAACTCGAAGCGCGCCCGAACCGAATAGTTTTTTAATTGGGACAACTGTTGAAGAATCCGCGTAAAATGAAAAGTTCAACCTAAAAAGAAAGTTCACCGAACACTTATGAAAACTGAAATGCAAAAAATCCACGATTTGATCGAAAAATTTGACACGGCGATGCTGGTCACCCATGGCCGCGACGGTTTTGAACGCGCGCGGCCGATGGCGATTGCCCATGTCGAACCGAATGGCTCGATCTGGTTTTTCACGGGGCGCGTCTCCGAGAAAGTGCGCGAAATTTTGGTGGATGACGAAGTGCTGTTGGTGATGCAAAAAGACCATTCGCTATATCTTTCATTAAGCGGCCACGCCACGTTGGTGGATAATTCCGCCAAGGCCGCCGAGTTGTGGCGGGAAGCCTACAAGACTTGGTTTCCCGGCGGCGTCAACGATCCCAATCTGCTCTTGGTCCGCGTGTCCGCCAATCTTGTGGAATACTGGGACAACACGGGCCTCAACGGAATCAAGTATCTGTTTGAATCCGCCAAGGCTTATGTCCAAGGAGTTCCGCCGAAAGTATCCGAACCGGAACAGCACGATCGCGTCCGCTTCTCCTAATTTCCGAATTGGGGGCTTTAAAAAAAATTTCGCGAGATTTAAATTTAAATATTCCGCTCGAACCCAGCCTGCGGCGAGAAAGAATTTTCAGTGGCCGGTCTTCAACTCCACAACGTCGTGCGGGGCGGCTTCCCGCTGGCCGGCGGGGCTGACGCGGATGTAACGCGCCTTCTCGCGGAGCTGCGCCAGGTTCGCCGCGCCGAGATAACCCATGCCGCTCTGGATGCCGCCAATGAGTTGCGCGAGCACGCGATCCACCGGTCCGCTCGCTTCCTTGAGCGCCTCGATGCCTTCGGCGGCAAGCTTGCGCGTGGTGTCGGCTTTTTCGTGGCCGTAACGCGCGGCGCTGCCGGACTTCATCGCCGCGATACTGCCCATGCCGCGATATTGTTTGTAAAGTTTGCCGCTGATTTCCAAAACCTCGCCGGGCGCTTCCGTGCAACCGGCGAAAATGCCACCGCAAATCACCGAGGACGCCAGCGTCAAGGCTTTTACAATGTCGCCCGATTTCGTGATGCCACCGTCGGCGAGAAGGGAAACTTTTTTCTTCTTGGCGGCTTGCGCGCAAACGTAAAGCGCGGTCATCTGCGGAATACCCACGCCCGCGACGATGCGCGTAGTGCAAATGGAACCGGGCCCCTGCCCCACTTTAATGGCGTTCGCGCCGCAATCGGCAAGATATTCCACGCCCGCCGCGCTCGTCACGTTGCCGGCGATGACGGGCAGTTTTGGAAACGCATCGCGTAAAACTCTCACCGTGTCGCCCACGCCTTTGCTGTGGCCGTGCGCGGTGGAAACCGCCACGCAATCCACGCCGCGCTCCACCAGTCCGCTGACGTGCTCGAGAATTCTTTTTTTGTCCAGCTCGCCAAAGGCGTTGCGCGTGGCCGACACCGCCGCGCCGCAGACGAGCCGGAACTGCGCGTCGCGCGCGGGCTTGAACTGCGCCTTGCGTTCCTGCGTGATGCGCTCGACATCGCTCATCGTGATGAGGCCGAGCAAATGGTCTTCGTCATCCAGCACCAGCAGTTTGTGGATGCCGATGTGTTCGTTGAAAAATTTGTCCGCGCGGGCGATCGGGTCTTTGCCGAGTTCTTTTTTCGTGATGGTGTGAACCTGTTGCCGCGGCGTGAGCGCCTCGGAAATTTTTTTCGTGGCATAACGCGGCTTCACCACATGGCCGGAAAGCAGGCCGACCAAAATCCCTTTCGCATCCACCACGGGAAACGTGCTGAACCCGAATTTTTTTTGTTCGATCAGCGCCAGCACGTCGCCGATGAGCTGGTCGGGCGCGACTTTGATCGGTTCCTGGATGAGCCCTTGCACGTGATATTTGACGCGGCTGACCTGCGAGAGTTGCTCGCGTTCCGGCATGTTGTAGTGAATCAGCCCCAGTCCGCCGTTCAGCGCCATCGCGATGGCCATGCGCGATTCCGTGACCGTGTCCATATCCGATGAGATGACCGGAATATTCAGCAGCAGGCCGTCGGCCAGCGTGGTGTCCAGCTGCGTGTTGCGCGGCAAAATTTCCGAATACAAAGTCGCCAGCGTGATGTCATCAAACGTGAGGCCGACTTTGCTGTTCGCGGTGAAAAAAGAATCCGCCGTCTGATAGAAGGTGTCGTCGAGGGTGGAATTGCGCGTTGCTGCCATGTCGGAAAATGCCGTCTGACCGCCGGTCGAGGCAAGAAAAATGTGCTTTCATCACGCGGAAAAAAGCGGCGCATTTTTTATAAAAAATCTGGGCGCTGGGCAAATTTCAAAGCGAGATGCCAACTCAAACTTCTAACCGGTCATCCGGGCGCGCGACAATTGCGTAAAGCACGGGCATCAGGAAAATGCTTATCAACAGCCGCGTGAACAAACCGCTGACGATGACCAGCGCAAAAGGGCGTTGTGTGTCCGTGCCGACGCCGGTGGCCAGCGCCGCCGGCAGCAACCCCAACGCCGCCACGAGCGCGGTCATCATAATCGGCCGCAGCCGCAGGATCGCGCCTTCGCGAATGGCTTCGGTGAGATTCGTGCCGCCGAGACGGAGTTCGTTGACGTAGGAAATATAAACGACCGCCGTCTGCACCGAGACGCCAAACAAGGCGAGGAAGCCAATGCCGGACGAAACCGAGAACGGCGTGCCGGTAATCCAAAGTGCGACGAGTCCGCCGACCGGCGCAGACAGCACCACGCCGAGCACGGTGATAAATGGAAATTTCAAATTGCTGTAGAGCGCGAACAGCAGCAGGAAAATCAGGCACAACGTCAATGGCAATATCACATTCAATTGCGCGCGCGACTTGGTGTATTCCGTATATTCGCCGCCCCAATCGGTGCGGTAGCCCTCGGGCAAACTGACTTGTTGCTTCACCTGCTGGATGGCGTCTTCCACCGCGCCGGCGAGGTCGCGTCCGGCCACGGAAAATTGCACACCGATGTAACGCGAATTGTCCTGCCGATAAATGAACGACGCGCCGTTCATCACGCGGATGTCCGCGAATTCCTTCAGCGGAATCTGCTGTCCGCCGGGCGTAGGCACGAGGATGTTGGCGATTTCCTCGGGGTTGTCGCGGTATTGGCGTTCGAGGCGGACGACGAGGTCGAATTGCTTTTCGCCCTGCTGCACCTGCGTGGCCACGTCGCCGCCGATGGCCGTCGTGATCAGCGCGTTGATGTCGGCGACGTTCACGCCGTAACGCGCAATGGCGGCGCGGTTGATTTTGATGTCGAGGCTGGGCTGGCCGAGTTCCTTCACGAGCGTCACATCCTTGATGCCGCGCACATTTTCCAGAATTTTTTTGATGGCTTTGCCCTTTTGTTCGAGCACGTCGAGGTCGGAGCCGAAAACTTTGACCGCGAGCGCGCTCTTTAAACCGGATTCGGCTTCGTCCACCGCGTCCTCGGCCGGCTGCGTGTAGTTGAAAATAATTCCTGGAAATGAAACCAGCTTCTCATTGATGGCTTCAATCAGTTTTGCCTTGGTGCGATACGCGCCCGTCCATTCCGAGTAAGGTTTCAATCCGACGAAAAATTCGACGTTGAAAAAGCCGGTGGAATCCGTGCCGTCATCGGGCCGCGCCAGTTCGGAGGCGACGGTGGTGACTTCGGGGAATGATTTCAATACCTGCCGGATTTGCGGCGTGATCTTCGCCGATTCGTCGTAAGAAATGGTGTAAGGCATCGTGGCGCGCACCCACAACGCGCCTTCATCTAGTGTCGGCATGAACTCCGCGCCGATACGCGGAATCAGAAGCAGCGAACCAGCAAGCAGAATCGTCGAGGCCAGCGTCGTGACCCACGGAAACGCAAGGCAAACATCCAGGCCCTTCGTGTAAACCGATTTGATGGCCTCAAACGCGGCGTTGCGGCGTTCGCGCACACCGTCGCGCATGAACCACGCGCACAGCACCGGCAGCAGCGTCAGCGTGACAATCAAGGAGCCAATCAGCGCAAATACCATCGTGTCCGCCATCGGTTTGAACAGGATGCCCGACGGCCCGGCGAGAACATAAATCGGCAGGAAGCTGGCGACGATGACCGCGACCGCGTAGAACAGCGGGCGGTCCACCTCGGCGGCGGCGTCTTTCACAATTTCAAAAATGTTAGCTCGGTTTCCTTTGCGCAAGGCGATCTGGCGGAAAATATTTTCCACCATCACCACCGCCCCATCCACGAGGATGCCGAAATCCACCGCGCCGATGGAAAGCAGATTGGCGGAGGCCTTTTGAATATCGAGACAGATAAAGGCAAACAGCAGCGCCAGCGGAATCGTGACGGCGACAATCAAGCCCGCGCGAAAATCGTAGAGGAAAAAAACGAGGATCACGATGACCAGCAACATCCCGCGCAAAAGATTTTGCTCCACTACCTGCGTTGTCAAATGGATCAAATCCGTGCGGTCGTAGAACGGAAGCACTTTGACATCCTTGGGCAGAACTTGCTCGTTGAGCTGCTTGGTCTTGGCCTCGACACGTTTCAGGACGTCCTGCTCTTTGTCGCCCGTGCGCAACAGGATGACGCCTTCCACGCAGTCGTCCTGTTTCTCAAAGCCAAACTCGCCGAGGCGCGGCGCGATGCCGATGACGACGCGGCCGACATCCTTGAGCAAGACCGGCGTGCCATTGTTCACCGCCAGCACCACGTTGCCGATGTCCTCCAAAGTTTCCAGGCGGCCGAGGCCGCGCACGTAATAAAACTGGCCGCCCTGCGAATAGAAACCGCCGCCGGCATTGCCGTTGTTGGCCGCGAGCGCAGCCTCCACCTGCACCACCGACAAACCGACGCCAGCGATTTTCGCCGGATCGAGCAGCACTTGATATTGCATCGTGCCGCCGCCAAAGCCCGAATCATCCGCCACGCCCGCGAGCGATTTGTAAGCCGGCTCGATGATCCAGTCCTCAAATGTTTTAAGTTCCATCGGCGAGCGGTCGGAACTTTGCAGCACATAGCGATAAATCAAACCCGACGGCGACGACAGCGGCGACACGGAAGGCGAAACGCCGGTCGGCAGACTCAGGCTGGAAAGCCGGTTGAAAACCTCCTGACGCGCTGCATCATTGTCCGCACTGTCAGAATAAGTGAGGATGACGTCTGACAGTCCGTAAAGCGTGATCGAACGTTGCGTGGTCATCTTCGGAATGCCGTTCATTCCGACTTCGACCGGCACGGTGATGAGGCGCTCCACTTCCTCGGCGGCGTGGCCGGGCCATTGCGTGATGATCTCGACTATCGGCGGCGACAAATCGGGATACGCATCCACCGGCAGGCGTTCGAGTGACCGCGTGCCGGCGCCGATCAGCACGAGCGTCAGCAGCACGACGAGAAAACGCTGCCGCAACGACGACGCTACGACGCGGTTCATCAGCGAAGCCGTTCGTGGCGCGGATTCAATGGGTGGCAATGGCTCGCTCATTGGTTTTGGATGAATTGAACAAAGATCGCGCCGTCTACGACAATCTGGTCGCCGACTTGCAAGCCGTCAGGAATGTCGTATTGGTCGCCGGTGCGATAACCCAGCGTCACGTGCCGTCTGGCGAAACTGCCATCGGGCTGGACGACATAAACAAACGGCAAATTTACATCATCACGCAAGATTGCCGAGACCGGCACCAGCAGGCCGGAGCTTTCCTGCTGCGCTTGAATCTTCACGCGGACATACATTTGCTTTTTCAGAATGTCACCAGGATTTTCGACGACCACGCGCACCATCACCGAACGCGTGTTGGGATCCACCAAGGCTGAAATGTTATCCACGGTTCCGGAAAAACTATTCGTCGCGATGCCCGTAAAAATTTCCGCCGAATCGCCGACGCTGACCGAAGCCAGATCGGAACCGAAAATTTGCGTCATCACCCACACGCGCGACAAATCGGCCACGGTGAAACATGGCGTGGTGCCCGCCGTCAAAAGTTCGCCAGGCGTGATGAGTTTTTCCACCACCGTGCCTGCGATCGGCGAATTGATCCGACCACCGGGACGCGAAACCGGCCGGCCCGCTTGCAGATCTTTGATGACTTGCGGATCCAGATTCAGCGAGACGAGCGTTTGCAGCGCGGCGTCGCGGTCGGCCTCGGCGTTGGCGGCGTCGGTTTGCGCCTGCTCTTCTTCGCGCTGCGCCACGCCGTTGTGCTGTATCAAATCCTTGTCCATGTCGGCCACGCGCCGGAGCGTCTGCGCGGTGGCGAGCGCCTTGCGATACGCGCTGATGGCCGCCGCAAAGTCCGGCGAATCCACTTCGGCCAGCGCATCGCCGGCCTTGACCTTGTCGCCGGGATTGACGAGCAGCTTCGACACGGGGCCGCCGAACGGCGCGAGCACGCTCGTGGCCTGATCGTTGTCGAAATCCACCGTGCCGGTCGTCTCCGTCGTCTTGTGAAACTTGGACGGCGCGACAGTGTAAAACTGGATTTTCTGTTTTTGCTCCGCCGTCAAAGTCACATTGCTTGCCGTGACGGATGAAACGGGTTCGCTGCTGTCACTTTTGGACGAACAGCCGGTGAACGAAAAAATTGTTGCCAGCGCCGTGAACGCAAAGAGGATTGCTCGCGAAAAATTAACCGGAAGTTCCGCCAGCAAAATTTTGCAAAATAATTTATTTTTCATTTTTATCCTTGGTTAAATCCGCACGATGCCACCAGCCGCCGCCGAGCGCCTGAAACAACGCCGCCGTGTCGGCAAAACGGTTGGCCTGCGCCTGCACGAGGTTGATGCGAGCTTGGTGATAGGCCTGCTCCGCACTCAAGCGCGCGAGAAAGCTGATGTAGCCGTCCTTCCACTGTCGCTGCGACAACTCCAAAGTTTCTTGCGCATCATCGGCCGCAGTGGCCGCGGCCTTCAAACCCTCGGCGTCCTGTTCCAGCGCGGCCAACGTGTCGGCGACATTTTGAAACGCGGTCAGCACCGTGCTGCGATATTGTTCCGCCGCTTGCGTGAACGCCGCCTTCGCCGCACGCTCCTGGTGCAACAGTTGTCCGCCTTGAAAAAGCGGCGCGGTCGCGGCGGCACCCAAACCCCAAAAGCCGGTGCCGGACGTGAACATTTTGTTAATGGAGAGCGCGGTGCTGCCGGCGTCGGCGGTCAAGGTGAGGTTCGGCAGCCGGTTCGCAATGGCGATGCCGATCTGCGCGCTCGCGGCGTGCAGGTTCGCTTCGGCCTGCAAAACATCGGGCCGCTGCGCCACGAGTTGCGACGGCAAGCTCACGGGAATTTCCACCGGCAATTGCAAACTCGACAGCTCAAATTTTTCCAGCGGCGACTGGTTGGGAAATCGTCCCGCCAGCACCGCCAGCAAATCGCGGAGTTGCGCCGCTTGTTTGAGCAGCGGCGGCAGCGTGGCGTTGATCTGCGCGAGCTGCGATTCCTGTGCGACGACATCCAGCCGGCCCGCGTAACCTTTCGTGTATTGGTAACGCAGGATTTCCACCATGTTGGAGTTGAGGTCCACGAGTTGCCGCGTCGCGTCAATTTGCGCCTGCACTGCGGCCAGTTGAATTGCCGTGACCACCACGTTTGCCGTCAGCGTGGTGTAGGCCGCGATCATCTGGAAACGGACATTTTGTTCCTGCGCTTTTACCGACTCCACCGTGCGGCGGTTCAAGCCGAACACATCCGGCGAATACGAAACGCTGACCTGCGGCGTGAAAAGATTATATTGAAAAATGCTGGCATTCGGCGTGGGCGAAATGAGCTCGGATTGCTTCTGCCGACTCGCCGAAAAGCTGGCCGCGACGCTCGGATAAAATACGCCGCGTTGCGCCAACACATTTTCGCGCGCCACCGTCAACGCCGCCTGCGCCGCCTTGAGGTCGGGATTGTTGGTGAGCGCGAGTTCGATCAATTCGTTGAGCGGCGCGGAATGAAACAGCATCCACCAGTCGCCCGCGAGGTCGCCGGCCTTCGAAAAATGCTGGGCCTCGCCGCCGAGGCTGTTGGTGGTGGCAACCGTGTTCGTGAGTGGAGGCTCCGTGTAATCGCTGACTGCCGGCGGCGGCGGCCGATGGAAGATTGGTCCCACTGCGCAGCCGGCCATCAGCGATACGGCTAAAATCGCGACAAACAACCAAACACAGGACGGCAACGAACAAGCAAACACCCGATTTAGCTGCTTTTCAAAAAACGTGTTCATGCGGCTTTTGGGTAAAGTTCCACCGCGGGAATTTTTAAAATTTTCATGATCTGCAATTTTCCCAACGACGCATGCCTCGGGACCATGCGTCGAAACAACTCAGTTAATTAAAACGAAAAACTCCAGCCGGTTATGGCTGGCGAACGATTAGGAACGGAGAGAAGAAACTGGCGGGCCGCGACCGGGCGGAAGAGATTCCACCAGCGCGTTGGGAATGGAAACTGAAATCTGCGGGAGCAAATCTAAGGCTGCCGCTGGCACGATGGCCGCCTCATCCGCGACCGGCGAATCAATTTGTCCGTGCGCAAAGAGCGTCACGGCACATTGATGATCGACCTTGCCCGCATCCGCGTGAAAAAATTCGTGCAATTGTGGCGACGCCGCCAGCGCATTCAGCAACAACACAAACGCCGCCAGCAGACCGCCGGTCAGCGGTTTCAGCCATTTCACCAAAGCTGTTTGGGATAATTGCAAGGCATCGGGCAATATATTGAAAGATTCCCGGCGCGCAAGTCCCGCTTCATTCGCACCGGCGGAAAAAAATTCATCGGACAGCCGATCATTGTTTCAGCGGCTAACTGGCGGCGGGCGGATCGACAAATTTTCCGATTCCGGGCCGCCCAAAATTTCATGGATGGCCTTGATCAATCGGGCCGGCGAGGATTGTGATTTCAAAAAAATCCGCTCCGCCCCCAGCGTGACGGCTTCAATTCCCAAATCAGCCAGGCTCGCGTCCGATAAAATAATGATCGGCACGGTTTTCAACGCGGGCGTCGAGCGGATAAATTTGATGACGTCCGCGCCGGCGAGTTTAGGCATGACCAAATCCAGCACCACGAGGTCCGGCCGCTTTTTAAACAACATTTTTGAGGCGATCAAACCATCGGCCGCCACTTCTACCGCAAAACCCGCGCGGGTCAGGGCCTGTCCGTAAATGTGCGCAATCAACACGTCGTCTTCGACATGTAGAATGGTTTTCACATTTTGAAATGCCGCGTTCGCCGCTTAATCCGCGTAGCCTTTCGGATTTTTTACATGCCAAGCCCAAGCCGTTTTCACGATGTCCTCGATTTTTGGATACTGCGGTTTCCAGCCGAGTTCGCTGAAAGCTTTGTTGGCGGCGGCCACGAGCCGCGGCGGATCGCCCGGCCGGCGCGGTTTTTCCATCGCCGGAATCTTTTTGCCGGTGATTTTTTCGCACATCTCAATGACCTGTTTCACCGAATAACCATCGCCATTTCCTAAATTAAAAAATCCGGTTTTGCCGGCCTGCAAGCCGAGCATGTGCGCCTGCGCCAGATCTTTGATGTGAATGTAATCGCGGATGCACGTGCCGTCCGGCGTCGGATAATCCGTGCCGTAAATCTCAACATGCGATTTCTGCCCGAGCGCGACTTGCAGCACGTTCGGAATCAGATGCGTCTCGATGCGATGATGTTCGCCGTATTTTTCGCTCGCGCCAGCCGCATTGAAATAACGGAAGGCAATAAATTCCAATTTGTAAATTTGCGAATACCAGATGAGAACTTTTTCAAACATCAGCTTCGCCTCGCCGTAGGGATTGATCGGCCGCTGCGGCAAATCTTCCGTCATCGGCACGCGGTCCGGCGGGCCGTAAGTCGCGCACGTCGAACTGAAGACAAATTTTTTCACGCCCGTTTCCACCGCCGCGTCCGCCAGCTTGAGCGCGTTGACCAGGTTGTTGTGGAAATATTTTTTCGGGTCGGTCATGGATTCGCCGACGAGCGCGCTGGCGGCGAAGTGCATGATGGCGTCGGCCTTGGCATCCAGCAGCGATTGCTTCACGAGTTTGTTGTCGCGCAGACAGCCTTCGATAAATTTTGCGCGCGGGTCCACGGCTGAGCGATGGCCCTCGGTGAGATTGTCAAACACCGTGACCGTGTGGCCCGCGTTGAGCAGTTCTTCAGTGCAAATGGAACCGATGTAGCCTGCGCCGCCGGTGACGAAAACATTCATGCGCGCAGCGTAAAAAAGAACCGCGCGTTTTTAAAGCGCAAATTGCGGGTGCGCCTGAAGTTTGGCCCACGAATCCGCGCTCAATGGCGCGACGCGGTAAACCGGTTCCGCCAGCGGCTCGGCGCTGTGCGAGCGGCGGGCGCGCTCCAACCAGCGGCGACCGAGCGGTTCGGCCAGTAAATCCAGTTGATTTGCGGCGATGGTGGTCTCTTCTTTTAAACCGGTCGCGTGGCCCACGCCGACAAAAAAACCCGCGAGCAGCAAGGTCGTCCGCAAAATGGTGCTGCGCGAATACGTGGGCATTGCGCACGGCCGCTGTGGATCGAGCCGTTGAAATAAGTTTGTGAATAGCGGCAGCGTCCACATCGCGGGATTTTGCGCGGGCGAATAGGCGTCGAACAAAATCACATGCGGCGGTGCTTGCGCAGAAATACTTTTTTTTGAACTGAGCCAGGCCGGAAAATCGCCGAGGTGAAATTCCCAATTCACCGCCTGCGAACCCTCGGCAAAGACAACGCGTTTTTTTTGAAGAAATTCTTTCAGATGAATTTCGTAGCCGTCAAAATAACCGAGTTCGGCCGCGTGGCGCAGCGCGAATTCCAGCGGCTCCAAAGTATGATCAAAACTGACGAGGCGGATTTTACAGCCGATGTCCCGCGTGGCGCGCAAAACCGCCAGCGAATTCGCCGCCGCGCCCAGGCCCACGTCCCAGATGACAAATTCCCCGGCGTGATTTTTTATGCGCTCCCGCAATTGCAATTGATTCACATAAAGCGATTCCGCTTCCACCACCGGACCGACGACCGGATGAAACGTCTCCGCGTCCACGAGGGAACGCACGGAACAAACGCCATTGTTCAAACGGACGAGTTGGTAACGCGAATCGGAATGCACGGTTCAGTCTCGCGGGAATTCCGCACGGCGAAAAGCAAAACCCAAAACAAAAACGCCCCGGCAAAAATATTTGCCGGGGCACGCGAAAAATTTCACTCAATGCGTGAGGCGCGAGACCATCGCATAAATGATCAGCGCCAGCAGCGCGAGGCCGAGGAGGAAGGCGAAGTAGCCGAACGATTTCGCGATGTTCTTCCAGCGGAACCATTCATCGCGCACGCGGAAATCATCCAATTTGCCGGTCGCCACGAGGCGGTCATACCAGCGTTTGCGTTCATGCAGCATCTCGGTTTTGGAAACGCGGCCGGAGAAAATCACGGTGTCCATCGGAAATTTTTCGATGCGGAAATGCGTGTTGAAAAAATGGATCGAGAAAATAAATCCCGCCGCAAGCAAGGCCTCGTCCGAGTGCAGGATGAGCGCGATGTTGATGACCCAGCCGGGCAGAAAGCGCGTGAAAAATTCCGGGAACCACATGATAAGCCCCGACGCGCCGATGATCGCGACGCCCCAGAATACGGCGAAGTAATCGAATTTTTCCCAATACGTCCAGCGGTCGAACTGCGGTTTCGGGCCTTTACCGAAAAACCATTTGTTGTGCGCCACGAAATCGCGCCAGTCTTGCAGCGTCGGCAACATCGAGTCCGGCCCGAGGACGGCGGCGTAAAAACGTTTCATTTCCAGCTTGCCGGTTTCGGGATTCCGCAATTTGCCGCGGCCTTTCCACGAGCGGCCGACGAGCGAACTCAAGTGCAGCGTGAAATACAGGAACGTAATCAACGCGCCAAACCGGTGCAGCATCCGCGCGGTCTCCGGCCCGCCGATGATGGAGAAAATAAATTTTGCCCAGTCGGTGTAGTAAAATTTCAGCGGCATGCCGGTGATGACCAGCAGCAGGAAACTCGTCACCACGAGGAAATGCAGGAACCGTTCGAAGGGCGCGAAACGCGTGAACCATTCGTCGCCGTTCTGCGTCTCGAATTTTGCTTCGCGAAAAGTTTTCGTGTCGGCGAGATACAGATAAACCGCGCGCACCAGCCACGCAACCGTGTGGACGCCGAAGAAACTGAACGTGCCGATGAGCAGCCCGGTCATCGCGAGAAACACGATGTGCAGCAGCGGATAATTTTTTTTGTCGAGCGGATTCGCGTGCGGCCGATATTCGGTGAATTTCGCGGTCGCGCCGGGATGGCATTTCTGGCAGGTCACGAGAATATTGTTCGTGGAGAGATGCGAATTGGGATCGGCCGCCGGCAGCACGTCGTGAAATCCGTGGCAGTCGTAGCACGCGGCGACTTCCGGCGCGGAATTCGCCTTGCCGAGCGCCATCGCTTTGCCGTGATACGTTTCGCTGTAATGTTCCAAGCGGTCGGCGTGGCATTTGCCACAACGCTGGTCGCTGATGCTTTTGAAATTGTTGCCGGCCGGATTCACGATCTGATGGGCGCTGTGACAGTCAATGCACACCGGCCCGCGCGCATCGCCCTGCGCGAGCAACTGGCCGTGAATGCTTTTATCGTAAGTGTCCTCGATGCCGACGTGGCACTTGCCGCAGGTCCTGGCGACGTTCGCGTGGTTGATCGGCGAATCGCGGTCCACGCTCCGTTTGATGCCGTGCGCGCCGTGACAATCATTGCACGACGGTGCCACGATCAAACCCATTTTCAGCAGCGCGGTGCCGTGGATGCTGTCCATGTATTGATTCGCCGCTTCGGGAAATTCGATCTGATATTCCTTCGTGAGATTCGTGTTGCTGTGGCATTTCGCGCACGTCGCCGGCAAATTCATTTTATAGACCGGGGACGAAAGATTTTTCACCGGCAAAATCTCATGGTTGCCGTGGCAGTCCCAACATTGCGCCGCGCCCGACGCGCCCATCGAATGGCTCATGCCGTGGATGCTGGTCGCGTATTCCTTGCCTTCTTTTTCGTGGCAGCCAGTGCAATTTGGCGGCGGCACATTTTTGTCGTGCACCATTTCCTTGATGCCGTCGTGACAATCAATGCAATCCAACTGGCTGTGGACCGAACGCGCAAAACCGTTAGTGGGAAACAGCGCCATCATTTCGGCGTGGCCGTTCACGCTGCGCTTGTTGGACGGATCGGTGTGGCAGTCAAGGCAATCGGCGCTGGCGAGCTTGGGCGCTGAATTTGTCGCCGCAAACAACGACGAGGTGGTGAAAAAAATCAGCGCGAAAAAAACCGGTGCGAACCGAAGAAAATAAAATTGCCGACGGCGAAAATTCATACGCCATTAAAATCGGCGGGTTCAACTTGCGCTACCAACCAAGGCTTGCGGATTGTTTCGCATTTTTTGATTGGTCAAAAAAAAAGAGAGCGCGAAGTGTGACTTCGCGCTCAACTCCAAAATGATTTTTTCAGCCTCGGCTAAGGCCCGCCATTATGACAGTCCGTGCAGGTGGGATTCGGATCCAGATCGCCGCCCGGGTGAATAAACTTTTGCCCTGCCGGCGCGAGTTTGTCGAGTTCGGCCCCGGCACCTTGCGCGAGAATCGTGTGGCACGTGTTGCAATCATTGGCCTTGATCGTCAATTTGCGATCTTCCGTTTTATGCATGCCATCGTGGCACCGGAAACAGCCCGGCCAGATCATGTGGCCGACATTATCCGGATACGAACTCCAGCTCGCCTTCATTTCCGGGAAAAAATTATCCGCGTAAATCTGCTGCACGACCGGAATCGCGTCCTTGACCCGCGCATCGGCGGGATAACGCGCTGTGAGTGCGCTGGCAATTCCATTGCTGGCTTCCTCGTCGGTATTGTAACTGCGCGTGAGCACATACATCGCATTGGTTTTGATCCACGGCATCGTCGGATCAATCCGCTTCAACGCCATCGCCTGGTTCACCGCTCGCTCCGGCGAAAGATAGCGGTGCGACGGCCGGTTGTGGCAGTCCATGCAATCCATCTTGCGGATCTCCATTTTTGCGACATCGTTTGTAAAATTTTTGGTTTTGAAAACGGTCACCTTGCCGGCCGCATCGGTCACGCGCACCCAGGGAATTTTCTGACGCGCATTATCCGTGGCAACATATTCCACCGTATTGCCGGGCAGATTGTGCCAATGAATCCCGCCGACGGGCCCGCGCGTCGGATCGCTCCCGCCAATTTTCAAAAGCAAACGGATCGAGTAAGGCGAGTTGGACGCATCGCTCTGAAAATAATTGAACGTGCGATCCAGATTGCCGACGAACGATTGCGGCCAGTGGCACTCCTCGCAGGTGTCGCGCGACGGCCGCAGATTTTTTATCGGCGTGCCGATGGGCGTCGGATATTTGTGAAACGCGACCGCGTAGAGCTGATACGAACCGGAGATTTTTGATTTCACGAACCACGAAACGCCCTTGCCGACGTGGCATTCCACGCAGGCGACGCGCGCGTGCGGGCCGTGATTGTGCGTCGTCAATTCCGGCTTCATCACTTTGTGGCACGTCTCGCCGCAAAAGGTGACCGACTCCGTAAAATTAAACGCGTTATAAGAACCCAGCGCCGTGAGCAACAGAAAAACCAAACTGCCCGTGACGAACGCCACCAGGTTCCGCCGGTCGCGCGGCTGGTTCAAATCAATTTGCAGCGACGTCGGCCCGGTGCCTTTGGCGCGGCGGCGGCGTTCGCGCCACGCGCCAAAAAATGCGAGGAGAATGCCGCCGATCAAAAAATGGGGCACGCCGATGTAGGTCAGGATGCTGACATACGGATTGGAAAATTTCGCAATCGCATCCAGCGTGAACAACAAGAGAAAAGCAAACAGCGCGGCAATTCCCAAGACAATGCCCGCAAAACTGATCCAATTGCGGAAAAGGGAGGGCGGAGCGGCGGGAAATTTATCGGGTTGGTCGCTCATGCGAAGATGGTGATTTTAAATTTGTAAAAAAATTGCTGGCCGGCTGCGGGGATCCGCCGGTATGGTCGAATTGCTCCGCAACCGGGGGGGCACACCGGCCAGCAATTGAATGGCAGATTATTTTTTCAGCGTGCGGACGTAGGCCACGAGCGCCTTGACTTCCGCGTCAGTCAATGGCGCATCTGCACCCGTGACAAACGGCTTCATCAGCGTCTTGTCATCGTCGGATTTCAATCCGTCCGTGATCGCCTTGGCCGCCGCATCATCCTTGATATCGGCTTGCACTTTGGCGTCGGTGAAATCTTTGCAGCCGAGCTTGGTGCCCATCTTGGTGTCGCCTTTGCCCTCGGCACCATGACATTTGGCGCATAAATTGTCCCAGTTTTCCTTCGCCTCAGCGCCTTTGGTGGAAAGGGTCGCCGCCAGGCCGAACATTGTTGCGAGCAGAATTATTTTTTTCATAATCGAATTTCCGGTTGTTGTGTTGATCAGCGCGCGTGCGCCGGTTACGCGCATAACTTCGGCGATATCGTCGCCCCCAACTAACCATTGGTTGCTCAATGCTAGGCATTTTTTGATTGGTCCGCCAAAAGCCGGTCGGCGAAGTGCGCACGCCCGCTGCGGTGATATGCAGATTGTGAATCCCGATAAATATCTGATGCCGCAATTGAGCGCCAAGGTGGATTTTCCAAAAAATTAAACGTTGCTGTCGTGCCGGAGGAATAAAAGTCTGCCCGTCCAGGTTATTTAAAACCGCTCTTGGAAACAATTATCAAAGACGAAATGGATCCGTCTTTTTCATTTTCGTGACATCGTGCGCTGGATGAACTAACTCTCCGCTCTCGAAAGCCGTTCGTCCAAATTCCAAGCCGCGCTGATGAGCGCAATGTGCGAAAGCGCCTGCGGAAAATTGCCCAGATGCTCGCCGCAGGAACCGAGTTGCTCGGCGTAGAGGCCGAGGTGATTCGCGTAGCCCAACGCCTTTTCAAAAATGAAGCGCGCCTGTTTCAAGTCACCGGCGCGCGCGAGCGCCTCGACATACCAAAATGAGCAGGTGGAAAATGTCCCTTCGCGTCCAGTCATCCCGTCAGAAGCGGCCTTAGCGGGATTGTAGCGATAGACGAGCGAATCCTCGACGAGATTTTTTTCAATGGCCTGGAGCGTGGATTTCCAGCGTGGATCGGTCGGGCTGATGAATTTCACCAGCGGCAGAAGCAGCGACGCGGCGTCCACCGTTTGCGCGCCGTGATACTGGACAAACGATTTCAACTTCGGATTCCAAAATGTTTCGTAAATGTTTTTATAAATCTCGTCGCGAATTTTATGCCAGCGCACCAACGGCGCGGGAAACGATCGGTGTTGCGCCAGCTTCATCGCGCGGTCAACGGCGATCCAGCACATCGCGCGCGAATATAAAAACGGCCGCGCGCCGCCGCGCACTTCCCAAATGCCTTGATCAGGGCGTTGCCAATTTTTGCAGACCCATTCAGTGAGCGTGACAAGGTTCATCCAAAAATCATAGGAAATCGGCGCGCCATGTTTGTCGTAAATCAAAATTGAATCAAGCAGCTCGCCGTAAATGTCCAGCTGCAACTGGTCGCACGCGGCGTTGCCAATCCGCACGGGCGATGATTTTTGGTAGCCTTCGAAATTTTTCAAAATGTGTTCCGGCAAGTCGCGTCGTCCGTCGAGCCGATACATCACTTGCAGCGGTTTGCCCGGTTTCAGTTCATCGCAACGTTTTTCCATCCAGCGCATGAACGCAGACGCTTCGTCGGTGTAGCCGAGCCGCATCAATGCGTAGAGCGTGAACGACGCGTCGCGAATCCAGGTGTAGCGGTAATCCCAGTTCCGTTCGCCGCCGATTTTTTCCGGCAGGCCGAAGGTCGGCGCGGCGACTATCGAACCGTGCGGCTGCGACGTTAACAGTTTCAACGTGAGCGCGGACCGGTTCACCATTTCGCGCCAGCGCCCGCGGTATTTTGATTTCGCGACCCACGCGAGCCAAAAATTCATCGTCTGTTTGAACGCGTCGGAAACATAATCGGGATTTTGCGACGGCGATTCGCCATCCGCCGCTTCCAGAATAAAAAACGCCGTTTGTTCGGCCCGCAGTTTGAATTCGGCAATGGCCTCGCCGTTTTCAATTTTTAACGGAACGCTGCTGCGCAGGCGCACGGCCGCCAGATTTTTTTTCGCCGGCACAAAAATGAATTCGCGCGGATTTTTTTTCTCCATCGTGTGACCGGCGCGGCCGTAATCAAATTTCGGCGCGCAAACCATGCGGAAAGTGATTTCACCACGAACCACTTTGACGCGCCGCACCAAATTGTGGTGGTGGCCGAGATGTTGCATCGCCATGAAATCGGAGATCGCCGCGATGCCGGTCTCGCCCAAAAATCGCGTGAGCAAAATGTTCGTGTCGGGAAAATATCGCTGGCGATTTTTGAATTCACCGACGACCGGCGCGATTTGAAAATGGCCGCCTTTTTTATGATCGAGCAGCGCGGCGAAAATCGTCGGCGAATCGAAATGCGGGAAACCCATGAAGTCAATCGAGCCGCCCATGCTCACCAGCGCGGTCGTGGTCAGATCGCCAATCACGCCATAGTTTTCAATGGGCTGATAATTCATGGAAAATTACATGACGGATTCGGTGTCGGGAAACGCCATCGTGGTCATGAGCGCATTTTCCGCCTGGCGCGAATCCAGCCGCGTGTGTTGCACGACAATCGGCACGTCTGATTCGATCACGCTCGCGTATTCCGTGCCGTGCGGAATCGGTTCCGGTTGCGTCAGATCATTGTAGCGAATGTGTTTGGTCCGGCGCGCGCCGACCGAAATTTTATAAGGCCCGACCGGCTCGCGATCGGCATAAAAAATGGTGATTTCCAGATGCGCTTCCGCATCCGAAACATTCAGCACGCACGCCGCTTCGTGGCTCACCATTTCCGGTTTCGGCCCGTGGCTCGTCTTGGGAATCCAGCCCTCGGGTATGATCCAGCGTTTGTGCCCGACCGGCGTAAATTTTTTTTTGGTTTTCATAAAACGTGACCTGAAGGCGCGACGAGCACCTCCATGATGGCGGTTTCACCCCCGCGCGCAAGCAACGGTGCTCCCGCGATCATCCTGTTTGCGCGGTTGAAATGGTTAGTGCTCATGGCCGATTTCCACCGGCTCGGTCTGCGTCCGGTTTTTCAACTGCGATTGCTCCTGCATTTCCGGCACCGTGTGCGGGGCGTGGATTTTTTTGCCGGCGGGATTTTCGCGCCGGCCTTCGTGCAAAACTTTCAGCAGCACTTCCGCCGTGTGCAGCGCGCGATGATGGGCAAGCTGCTCAATCTGTTCGCGGCAGCTGAAACCGTCCGCGATGACCAGCTTCGCGTTTTTCTCCTCGCGCACGCGCGGCAGCAAAATGCGTTCGCCGACTTTTTTAGAGATTTCGTAATGCTCAATCTCAAATCCAAACGAGCCCGCCATGCCGCAGCAGCCGGAATCCAAGACCTCAAATTCCAACCCGATTCTTTGGTAGAGTTCCGCTTCCGCTTTCATTTTCATCACCGCTTTGTCGTGACAGTGGCCATGGACAATCGCCGGGCGATTCAGCTTCGGAAACTCAAACTTTGAATGTTCGACAAGAAATTCGCTGAGCGTCATCGCGTTCTTGGAAAGCCGCTGCGCGTCTTCGTCGCAGGGAAAGAGCCGCTTCAATTCGTCGCGAAAAACCGAAACGCAGCTCGGTTCCAAGCCGACAACCTTGATGTCCGCGCGAATTTCCGCGCGCATGGAAACCAAAATATCCGCCAGCATTTTTTGGGCGTGGTCGAGCATTCCAAAATCATAAAGCGGACGACCGCAGCAAAGTTTTTGTTCCGGCAAAATGACTTTTTGCCCGCTCGCTTCCAAAACCAACACCGCCGCCTGCAAAATTTCAGGATGAAAATGATTGTTGAACGTGTCCACCCAAAGCACGACCGGCGGCTTGTTTTCATTGACGATTTTGCGTTCTTTCCACCACGCGCGAAAAGTTTGCGGCGCAAACTGCGGCATTTTTCTTTTTTGTGAAATACCGCCGAGCCATTTGATCACATTCCCGATGACCGGCGCGCGGCCCAAAAAATTCACGACGCCGGGCCGCCTCGCCGCGAGGCGCGCCCAAATGTGAATCAAGCCCATCGAATACGCATGGCGCGGGCGCAACCGGCCCTCGTAATAATGCGATAAAAATTCCGCCTTGTAGGTCGCCATGTCCACGTGCATCGGGCAATCCGACTGGCAGCCTTTGCACGCGAGGCACAAATCCAGTCCGTCGCGAACTTCTTCGCTGCGCCAGCCGTCGCGGATGACTTCACCCTGCAACATTTCAAACAGTAGGTGTGCGCGCCCGCGCGTCGAATGTTTTTCCTCACGCGTGACCATGTAGCTCGGACACATCGTGCCACCATCGCCGCGACGACATTTGCCGACGCCGACGCAGCGCAACGTGCTTTCGGCAAAATTGCCGTTGTCCTCGCCGTAAAAAAATTTCGTTTTGGGATTCCATGGATGATAATCCGTGCCGAGCCGCAAATTTTCGTCCTGATGAAATGCGTTCACCACCTTGCCCGGATTCATCTTGTTTTGCGGGTCCCAGATTTTTTTGAATTCGCGAAACGCCTGCATCAGTTCCTCGCCGAACATGATCGGCAGCAAATCCGCCTTCGACTGGCCGTCGCCATGTTCGCCGGAAATCGAACCACCGAGGCTCACGACCAGTTCCGCCGCCTCGCGCACAAATTTTTTGTAGTGCTCAATGCCGTCCTTGGTTTTCAAGCCAAATTCGATGCGCGTGTGGATGCAGCCGTCGCCGAAATGGCCGTAAAGCGAACAATGATAATTATATTTTTTAAATAGCTTCCGCAGCGCGCGCAGATAAATTCCCACTTTGTCCGGCGGCACGGCGCTGTCTTCCCAGCCTTCCCACGTCACCGGTTCGTCCGGCACGCGCGCCGTTGCCCCCAGACCGGCTTCGCGCACTTCCCAGATTTTTTTTTCCTCGTCCGGATCGTCGAAAATTTTCATGCTTGGCGCGTCCGGCAATTTTTTCAAATCAGCCATCAACGCGCGCGCTTTGGCGCTGGCTTCGTCGCGCGTGTCGCCGCCAAACTCCGCGATCAGCCAGCCGTTTCCTTCCGGCATCAACTTCAAATCCTCGTCGTGCATCTTTAATTTTTTCATGTTCTTCGCGAGCACGTCGTCTAGGCCTTCGAGGCCGAGCGGTTTGTGCGCGAGCACGTGCATGACATGATCGCCCGCCGCATAAACGTCCGGATAACCGAGCGCGACGATGACGCGCACGGGCGGGCTGTCCACCAACCGCGTCTTGGCTGTGAGCACAGTGACGCAAGTTCCCTCCGAGCCGACGAGCGCGCGCGCGACGTTGAAGCCAAATTCCGGCAAAAGCTGGTCCAAGTTGTAACCGGAAACGCGGCGGGGAATGCGCGGATATTTCTGGCGGATCAAATCCGCATATTTGTCGCGCAAATTTTTCAAGGCGAGATAAATTTCTCCGCGCCGGCCGCCTTCGCGAATGATTTTATCCAGCTCGTCGCCGCTCGTCTTGCCGACGCGCAGCGGCAGCCCGTCATAGGTCAAAATCTCCAATTCCTCAATGTTCTCAACGGTTTTACCCGCCATCACGGAATGAACACCGCAGGAATTGTTGCCGATCATGCCGCCGAGCGTGCAATGATTGTGCGTCGAAGGATCGGGCCCGAAAGTGAGGTGAAATTTTTCCGCGGCCGCGCGCAAGTCGTCCAAAACGATGCCTGGTTCGATGCGCGCGAATTTTTCTGCAGCATTCAATTCCAAAATTTTGGAAAGATATTTTGAAAAATCCAGGACGACGGCGACGTTACAGCATTGCCCCGCCAGACTCGTGCCGCCACCGCGCGACAAAACCGGCGCGGAAAATTCGCGGCAGACCGCGATGGCCTGCACCACGTCATCGATCGTTTTGGGAACGACCACGCCAATGGGAATTTGCCGATAATTGGAAGAATCCGTCGCGTAAAGCGCGCGCGAGCCGTGGTCAAAACGAATTTCGCCGGAGATTTTCTGCTGGAGCGCCCGCTCCAATTTTTTTGCATCGCCGGGCCAGTGATTTCCCGGCTCGTGGCGCCCGTGCGTCGGCGGTGGCTTGTGATCGTTCATAAATCAATCCTGAATTTGGCCGCGTCCTTTCGTTTGAATTCCAAGCCCAAGCCTGGTCGCGAAAAATCCGGCTGCAAAAAACCGTTTTTGTGTTTGGTGGTTGCGCCTTCAAAAAGCATCTGTTCGATGCGAACGTGGTCGTGGAAGTATTCGACGTGGCGCGCACGATTGGCGGCGCAACACAAATGCGCGTGAAGCGCGGGTGCGGTGTGGGCGGAAAGCGGAATTTGAAACGCCTCGCACAACGTGGCCATTTGCAAAAAACCGGTGATGCCGCAGCGCGTGGCGTCGGCCTGCAAAACATCCACGGCGTGGGCTGCGAGCAGCCGGTGCGCTTGCAGCAAATCATAATTATATTCGCCGGCGGCGATTTCCATTTTCGCCGGCGCACGTTCGCGGATAAACTGCAGCCCGCTTAAGTCGGCGGAGGAAACTGGCTCTTCAAACCAGGCGACACTTTGTTCTCCAAACAGTTCGGCAAAGTGCAGGGCTTGCTTGGGCGAAAACGCACCGTTGGCGTCCACGAACAATTTAACTTTTTGGCCTATGGCTTTTCGCGCCGATTTCACGCGGATTTCATCGCGCTCCGGCTCGCGGCCGATTTTCATTTTGACCATCGCAATGCCTTCACCGACCCAATTTTGGAATTGTTTGCGCAGTTGTTTTTCGGAATAGGAAGTGAATCCGCCGCTCCCGTAAACGGGAATCTCTTCACGGGTCGCACCGAGCAGTTTTGCAAGCGGCAAATGCAAAAACTTCGACTGCAAATCCCAGAGCGCGATTTCCACGGCGGCGATCGCGCTGGCGCCAATTCCGTTCCGGCCAAAATTGCGAACGGCGAGGTTCATCTGATTCCACAGCGCGGAAATGCTTATTGGATTTTTTCCACGCACGATTGGAAACAGCGTTTCCCGAATCAACGGCACGCAGCTTGCGTGCGCGTAGCTGTATCCGAGCGCCGAAATTTTTCCCGCACCCAGCTCAACCAAAATCAACGTCGTGGAATTCCATTTCGCCGTGCCGTCCGATTCGGGAAAATCGGTAGGCACTTTGAACGCGCTGGCTTCCAGACGTTGAATGACTTCATTCAAAATTTTTTAGGGGGTGATCGGCCGGCTTGAATTCACGAATGCAAATTTTCCATAACGATCCATGCCGAGAACGGCATTTTTTTCCGGCACGCGTTTGATGTTATTCATTTTTTTCCAACTTAATGTGGCAAATATTCTTCCACGACATCCTTGAAAGATTGGCGGATGAAACGTCCGCGATTGGGATCGCCGTGCAAGATGGATTTGAGCAGATGCTGCGCTTCTTTCATGGTGATGTGCGGCGGCAACGGCGGCACTTCCGGATCGGTATGCGCGTCGATTACCACAGGCCGATCGGCGCTCAACGCCGCTTCCCACGTGGCGGCGGCGTGGTCAGGATGGTCGAGCACAATTCCTTTGAGGCCGATGGACTCGGCATAGTCCGCGTAGGAAAATTTCGGCAATTCCTGCGACGCGATGAATTTGGTATCGCCGGCCAGCACGCGTTCTTCCCATGTGACCATGTTCAGATCGCTGTTGTTCAACACGAGCACGATCAGGCGCGGATCGCTCCAGCGTCGCCAATATTTTGAAATCGTGATGAGTTCGTTGATGCCGTTCATCTGCATCGCGCCGTCGCCAGCGAGCGCGAAAACGACGCGCGACGGATGCGCGAATTTCGCGGCGAGGGCGTAAGGCACGGCCGGTCCCATTGTCGCGAGATTGCCCGAAAGCGATGCCAGCATGCCGGGACGGATTTTCAAATCGCGCGCGAACCACGTCGCGGTCGAACCGGAATCGGCGCACAAAATACAGTTGTCCGGCAGGCGCGGCGAAAGTTCCCAGAACACGCGCTGCGGGTTGAGCGGATTGGCGTCGTTCATCGCGCGGGCTTCGAGCACTTTCCACCAGCGCGTGATTTCGCCTTCGATTTTTTCGCGCCACGAACGGTCTTCTTTCCGCTGCAACAATGGGATCAGCGCGCGCAACGTTTGCGCGCTGTCGCCGTGCAGTGGCACTTCCGCCGGATAGCGCAAACTTAACATGCGTGGGTCAATATCGATCTGCACGCAGCGCGCCTGGCATTCCTTCGGCAAAAATTCAGAATATGGAAAACTCGTGCCGACCATCAGCAGCGTGTCGCACTCCATCATCAGATCGTAACTCGGCTTTGTGCCAAGCAGACCAATGGAGCCGGTGACGAACGGCAGATCATCGGCCAAAACGGATTTGCCGAGCAACGCTTTGGCCACGCCGGCACCAAGCAGATTCGCAACTTCGATGACTTCGTTCTCCGCTTTTTTCGCGCCGATGCCGACAAGAATTGCAACGCGTTTGCCTTCGTTCAAAATTTCCGCCGCGCGGTGCAAATCTTTTTCCGCCGGAATTATTTGCGGCAAGGAATAACCGCTGCCGGAATGAATCGTGTTGTGCAAGTGCGCGGGAGTTTCAACTGCTTTTTCTTCCTGCAAATCGTTTGGGATAATGATGCACGTGACCGTGCGTTCGGCCTTGGCGATGCGCAGTGCGCGATCCACAAGATGGCGGATTTGCGCGGGATGCGAAGCCTGCTGGCAAAATTCGCCGGCGACATCCTTGAACAGCGCGGGCAAATCCACTTCCTGCTGGTAATGGCCGCCCATCGCCTGCCGCGAAGATTGCCCGACGATCGCAACGACGGGTTGATGATCGAGTTTCGCGTCGTAAAGTCCGTTCAGCAGATGAATCGCACCCGGACCGCTCGTCGCCAGGCACACGCCGACTTCGCCGGTGAATTTCGCGTGGCCGCACGCCATGAATGCGGCCATTTCCTCGTGGCGCGCCTGGATGAAATCAATTTTCGTTTCGGAATTTTTTTCCGCGCGTTCGAGCGCGCCCATGATGCCGTTGATGCCGTCGCCGGGATAACCGAAAATTCTTCGGACACCCCATTGATGAAGCCGTTCGATCAAAAAATCGCCACATGTCTCATTCATAAATCATTTTGGAAGGTTTGCTTTCCAGCCGGATCATGGCATCCATTGCATGCTCATTAATCTATGCGTCCTCATTTAGCCGGTATTGTGCCAACCCCATGATAGCTTCACCTGCGTTATGCTGATGATTTAAGAAGGAAATTCGCCAAGGCGCAAAACCCCACCCGCGTTTTGCAACGTCGTATTGAAAAATGCACTTTCGAGCGAACATTTTTTATTACGCTTTCAACCTCCTGTTCCATTGGCCAGCGGGGAAAAATGTTGCACAGAAAAAAATTTGCTACGAGCTCTTGCCGTCGATCTTATGGGGGGGTTCAAACGGAAATTTTCGTTAATCAACGACGGAAATTAATTAAAAAATAATTGACACAAGAAATAAACCATAGATAATAACGACATTGTGAGTCGTTTAATATTATTTGACGTTTTTTTTAAAACGGTTTTAATTGCTTTATAATCTTAGTTTTATTGATTAATAATTGGTTTAAATTTTTTTTAGTGTTAATTACGACTTTGTTAGTAGTTTATTAATTTTACAAAAATATCTCGAAATGAGTGAGTCACACATAAAATCTGGCAGTTCTAATGGGAACAATGCCGAATGGCTGGAAATTGTCCGCCAGCAAGTCGGTTCGCTGCGTTATGGCGTCGTGGAAATCATCGTGCACGATTCGAAGGTGACGCAAATTGAGAAAACCGAACGGTTGCGGCTGGACAAAGCGCCGGCGGAGAACCCTCCAAACCGAGGCGCGTAAACGCAAACCTAGCAAACATTTTTAAGGCGGCTGACCGGTCCACCGGAAGTTCCCATGAAAACAAAAAACAACTCCATTGATGCGGAACTGGATTCCAACAATTTTATGCACGTCGCTGGCGGCAGCTGTGCTGTCAGTGGCCGACTCGGCTGGCGCGGCGGATGTAAAAATTCTCAACGTCTCTTACGACGTCACGCGGGAATTTTATCAGGAGTTCAATACTTCGTTTGAGGCTTATTGGAAGGACAAGACCGGTGACACCGTAACGGTCAGTCAATCCCACGGCGGTTCCAGCAAACAGGCGCAGGCGGTCGTCAACGGACTGGATGCGGACGTGGTGACGATGAATCAGCCGCTGGATGTGGATCTGCTTTTTTCAAGCGCGCGGCTGATTCCGCAAAACTGGGCTTCGCGGTTGCCGAATCACAGCGTGCCTTACAACTCGACGATCGTGTTCGTCGTGCGCAAAGGCAATCCCAAGCACATCAAAAATTGGGAAGATTTAATTCAGCCCGGCGTTTCCGTGGTCATTCCGAATCCGAAAACTTCCGGCAACGGGCGTTACAGTTATCTCGCGGCGTGGGGCTATGCGTTGAGAAAAGCCGGCGGTGATGAAAAGTCGGCGCGCGAATTTGTGGGAAAACTTTTTGCCAATGTGCCGGTGCTGGATACGGGCGGGCGCGGCGCCACGATCACGTTTGCCAACAACGGCATCGGCGATGTGCTGCTGACGTTTGAAAACGAGGCGGCGAGCGTGCGGAAAAATTTTGCGGACGACGCCTTGGAGGTGGTGGTTCCGCCGGCGAGCATCCTCGCTGAAAATCCGGTCGCGTGGGTGGACCGCAACGTCGAGCGGCATCACACCGAGGCGGTTTCCCGCGCGTATCTGGAATTTCTTTACAGCGACGCGGGCCAGAATCTGGCGGCGAAATATTTTTTCCGGCCCAAGAATCAAACTGTGCTCACGAATTTTCCCGACCGGTTTCAGCCGTTGGAATTATTCACGGTGAATGAAATCACCGGCGGCTGGCAAAAGGCGCAGCAGGTGCATTTTGCCGACGGCGGCATTTTCGACCAAATCTATCAACCGAACAAATAAAGTTATGGCCCGCATATTCAATGACATCACTGAAACCATCGGCAACACCCCGCTCGTGCGGCTGAACCGCACGGCGAAAAAGCACGGCGCCGTCGCCGAAGTGCTGCTAAAACTGGAATTTTTCAATCCGCTGTCGAGCGTCAAGGACCGCATCGGCGTGGCGATGATTGAAGACGCGTTGAAATCCGGCGCGATCAATGAGAGCACGATTTTGATCGAGCCGACGAGCGGCAACACGGGCATCGCGCTGGCGTTCGTCGCGGCGGCGAAAGGGTTGCAATTGATTTTGACGATGCCGGAAACGATGAGCACGGAGCGGCGCAAGCTGCTGAAAATTCTCGGCGCGAAACTGGTTTTGACCGAGGGCGCGAAAGGCATGAAGGGCGCGATCGCGAAGGCGGATGAGTTGAACAAACAAATTCCGAACAGCGTCGTGCTGCAACAATTTTCCAATCCGTCGAACCCGGCGATCCATCGGAAAACGACGGCGGAAGAAATCTGGCGCGACACGGACGGCAAGGTGGATTTCGTCGTAGCGGGGGTGGGCACGGGCGGGACGATCACGGGCGTGGCGGAGGTTTTGAAAAAATTGAAACCGGAATTCAAGGCCATCGCAGTGGAACCGGCGAAGTCGCCGGTGATTTCCGGCGGCGCGCCGGGGCCGCACAAATTGCAGGGCATCGGCGCGGGATTTATTCCGGCGAATCTGAACACAAAAATTCTCGATGAAACGATCCAGGTGAGCGAGGACGATTCGGGGCCGGTCTCGAAAGAGGTCAATCAGCTGGATGGAATTCCCGTCGGCGTTTCGAGCGGAGCGATTGTTTGGGCGGCATTGCAAGTGGCCAAACGCCCGGAAAACAAGGGCAAAACCATTGTCGCCGTCGTGCCGTCCTCGAGCGAGCGGTATCTCTCAACGTGGCTGTTTGCGGACATTGGCGTGGAATCGGACGACATCAGCAATTTGATTTCCGCCGCGTGAGAAGAATGCCGACCCCAAAACGGGAGGCGCAATTTTGAATGTTAAATAAAAAAAATACGAGGGCTGACCGGATGACCGGAGGTTCTGAAAACAACCAAACCAAACAACCAATTAGTTAGATTATGAAAATATCCAGTCTGAAAAAATCCTTTGCCTTGAGTGCGGCGGTGGCTGCGCTGGCATTCACTTCCAATTTGCAAGCAGCCGTGTCCGTCTTCATCGAAGGCGGCAGCGCGAGCCAGAGCGTGCTTTACGATCGCGCGACGAATTTGTTTGCCGGCGGCACGTTGACCGTGAGCGGCGCGGCTTCCTCCGCCGTGCGCCGGTTTGTCGGCACGAGCACGAATGCTTTATTGTCGGGTTACGGTCAGATCACGCTGGATATCAATGTGAATAATGGCGCGGTCGCCGGTTTGCAGGCGTTGGTGAACCAGACCGCCGGCACAGGTGACACCAATATTTTAGGCGTGCCGACAGTGCCAACGTTTGTGGATTCGGCCACGACGCCGGACGCCGTGGGGATTAATTCGACGGCGGCGAACCTGGACGCGTATCCGACGTATGTGGTGCCGTTGGTGTTCATCAAGAATGCGAATTCGATTGATACCGCGCCGATCACGAACCTGACGCAGCGGCAAGCAGTGCAATTGGAGACCGCGACCAATTCGACCCGCTATTTCGGCGGCACGAGCACCAACCAGGTTTATTTCATCGGCCGCAACAGTCAGGCCGCGGTGCGCACGGAAATTGATTACAATATTTATAATTCCTCCACGATCCTGAGCTTTGTGACCAACAGCCTGGGCCAGGCGACGTTTGACACGAATGCCGATCCGGGCTTGACGGCGGGCGGCGCGGTGGCGAATACGGTGCTGGTGCTGACCAACGCCATCGGCACGGTGGCGGTGCAAAACTTGAAGTCGGGTTTGACGGCCATTCCCTATGAAGGCGTGCCTTATTCCGCCGCGAACGTGATCAACGGCAGCTATCCGCTTTGGGGCTACGAAAATTATTATTTCATCGCCGCGGGCAATACCGGGGCGCCCTCGACGGCACAGCAGGCGGTGTTGAACGTGTTTTATCAATCCGTCACCAACGCCGCATTCCAGGCGCAAGTGGGCGGCGTGTTCACCAACAACTTCATCCCCAACGCCTCATTGCGGGTCTCGCGGAATTTTGACGGCGGCCCGATTGTCCCGCTGCCGAATTATTGATTTAACCGGTAACTCTTAAACAAAGGATACCATCGTATGAAAAGATTTATTTTAACCTCGCTGGCGGCGGTGGCGCTGCTGGCCGCGCCGCAAGTGCGCGCGTGGACTTATGCGGACGGCGATCTGCTGCTGATTTTTCGTAACGGCTCGCAGGATGTTGAATTCGACCTCGGCAGCGTGACCAACTTCCTCGGCAAAACCAACGGTTACACGACGACCGTGACGGGCTGGGATCCCACGCTGGTGGCCAGCACGTTTGGCGGTTTCACGGGCGTGAACGTGGTGCTCCTCGCCACCGGCGGTTCGACCAATTGGTTGAGCAGCGCGGAGCCGAACACGACGGCCTATGGCATCAGTTCTCAAGCCGCAAACACGTTGCATGGCGTCATCAATGGCGTGGGCACGAAAACAACCTATCCCATCGCCATTCCCGTGACGGAATCCAACGCGTATTCGATTGATGCCGGCGGTCAATATGCTGCTTCATCGTATGACTACGTCGTTTCGGGCGGGACCAAAAACGGCATCGCCAAACTGGGCGGGAACGCGCCGTTCACTGTCCAGCAGACCGTGCCGGGCTTCCTCGATTTTTGGTCCGTGGCCCCGACCACGGTTTATCCCAATTCGCCGCCGGATCATCTGGTCGGCACCTTCACGATCAACGCGAGCGGCGTGCTGACCTTCGTGGCCGGACCGCGCACGTCCACGGTTTACAGCGTCAACCATGCTGGCACCACCAGCACGGTGCAATTCACCACGACCGTGGGCAACACCTATTCGCTGGCTTACACCAATGTCCTTGGTAGTGCCGTAACGAACTGGCCGGTTGACGCCACAACCGTCGTGGGCGATGGCCGCATCGACACCATCAACCATACGAGTTCTGCCGGTGCGGAATTTTACAAAATCAAAACCCAATAAAAAACATCTGCGGTTTGAACCGCAAAATGCGCGGCAGGCCTGGCCCAACCGGGCCTGCCGTTTGAAGATTAAAATTCGAAGAGAGGACGACCACAACGAATGAGATTGCGGACATTTATTTTAAGCGTGCTGCTGCTCGGAATTTTTTCCGCGGCCCGGGCGCAGACCGGCAACGCGCCGGCGAACGCGCCAAAATTTTTTGTGCGCGACTACCGCTTCGAAGGCGAGACCATTTTGCCGCCGGAAAAATTGTCCGGAATTCTTTCCAATTACACCGGCACCGTGGATTTGCCGCGCATTCACGCCGGTTTGAACAAGCTGCAACGCTTTTACGAACTGGAAGGCGTCACCAACCTCAGCGTGACCTTGCCGCAGCAGACGCTCACCGATGGCATCGTGCGCGTGAAAATAGTTCCGCGTCCGGCGCAAAAAAACGCCGCGCTCGCGGCGAAACCGTTGCCAAAGCTGGACATCACCACTTACCACATCGACGGCAACACCGTTTTGCCACCGCGCGATTTTGGCGTGCTCTCCAATTACACCGGCACCAACGTCACGTTTCCCGAACTGCGCGAAGGCCTCGGGAAACTGCAGTTGCGTTACCGCGAACTCGGATTCCCGACGATCAATGTATCGCTGCCGCAACAAAAACTCACCAACGGCGTCGTGCACGTGAAAGTGATCGAAGGCAGATTGAGCGACATCGTCGTGAGTGGCAATCGCTACTTCAGTTCCAACAATGTCCGCCGCGCGCTCCCCAGCCTCGCCACGAATATTTTGCTCAACACCAAATGGTTTCAGCCCGAACTCGATCAGGCCAACGCCAATCGCGACCGCCAGATTTATCCGGTCATCAGCCCCGGTTTCGAACCCGGCACAACGATGTTGGAATTGAAAGTGAAAGACCAGTTGCCGTTGCACGGCCGCGTCGAAGTCAACGACAAGTCCTCGCCCGGCACGCCGTTGCTGCGGCTGGACACGGCGATCCAATTCGGCAATCTCTGGCAGCGCGAACAGCAGATTGGCTTCGATTACAATTTTTCGCCGCAGGCTTTCAAGCCCGACAACAGCGTTCATGGTTTTTATGATCTGCCGCTGGTAACGAGTTACAGCGCGTTTTATCGCATCCCGTTTGGCGGGGGTCACAGCCAACGCGAAGAGCTGGAGCAAAAGCCCGCCAACTTTGGGTTCGATGAAGTCTCGCACCAATTTATTTTGCCGCCGCCCTCGGGCCATCCCGACCTCACGCTTTACGCGGCGCGCTCCGCCTCCGGCACGCCGGTGCGTTACGGGCCGCTGCAAGTCATTTTTACCAACACCCTTGCTAACATCGGTTCGCAATCCGGCCAGCAATCCTTCACGTTCAACAACAACCTCGGCGCAAAATTTAATTTTCCGCTCGCGGAATTTGCCGGCATCCGTTCGTCCTTCTCGCTGGGCGTGGATTTCAAATCGTATTCGGCGCCGACCTTTTCGACGAACTTCACTTACTTCTCGCTGTATGCGCTGGATAATTTCGGCAACCCCGTGCTGGTGACCAACGACACGATCCGTCTGCCCTCCAACAGTCGCGCGGAGCTGCGCTATTTTCCGTTATCGTTCGGCTGGTCCGCCGCGCGGCCCGATGCGTGGGGCAGCTTTGCGTTCAGTTATTCGCAAAGCGTTTTTCTGCAAGCGCTGGCCACGGCGCGCACGAATTTCCAAAACGTCGCCGCCGCGGCGGGTGCCGGCGGGAATTACACGACCATCAACGCTGGGCTCGCGCGTGACCAAAAATTATTTGGCAATTGGTCGGCACTGTTAAATGTGAACGGCCAGTGGGCCAGCGCGCCGCTCATTAACAACGAGCAAATCGCGCTTGGCGGCACCGGCGGTGTGCGGGGTTATCAGCAGGGCGAAATTTACGGTGACACCGGCTGGCGCGCACTCTTCGACCTGCGCGCGCCGCCGATAAACATCGGCTATTTTCCGACCGCCACCGGTTCCATTCCCGCCGCGCTGCGCTATTCGTGGTTCATGGATTATGGCCAGACGTATTTGATTGACCGGCCGACCACCGCGAATCTGTCCTACACGCAATGGGGCACCGGCCTCGCATTTTTTCTGACGGCCGGCGAACACTTTGATGCGCGGCTCACGCTGGCGTGGGCGCTCACCGATACGCCGACCACCGCCGCCGGCACCGCCCAGGCGTATTTTTCCGTCGGCGCACAATTTTGAAAATGTCATGAGAAACATTGCTGAAAATCTCAAAAAACTTGGCGTCGCCGCTGTGATTTTTTCCATCGGCCGCGCGAGCGATATTTTTGCGAATCCCACCGGCCTGACCGTCGGCGCCGGCAGCGCCACCGCGCAGCAACTCGGTTCGCAGCTCAACATCACCGTCGGCCAGACCGCGATTTTGAACTGGCAAAGTTTTAACATCCGAGCCGGCGAAACCACCTCGTTTTTGCAGCCGTCGGCCAATTCCGTGGTCTTCAACGTGATCGGCGGCGCGAATCCGTCGCAAGTTTTCGGCAACCTCAACGCCAACGGCACGGTAATTCTCGCGAACGCGAACGGATTTTATTTCGGGCCAAATTCGATGATCAAAGTGGGCGGCAGTTTCATCGCCACCACCGCGCCGCTCACGCCGGATTTCGGTGCCGGCGGCATGTGGTTGTTCACCGGCATGCCGCCGCTCGCGAGCATCGTCAATTATGGCCAGATCGAAGTCGGCAAAGGCAGATCGCTGTATTTGATCGCGGAACAAATCGAAAATCACGGCAGCCTGAACGCGCCGGGCGGCGACGTGGAATTGGCCGCCGGGCAAAGTGTTTTGGTCAGCGACAGCCCGGATGGCCGCGGCTTGAGCGCGTCGGTTCTGCTGCCGCAAGGTTCGGTGGATAATTTTGGCCGCATCACGGCGGACGCCGGGACGATTGCGCTGCAGGCGAAAGTGGTGAATCAAGACGGCATCATTCAGGCCGATTCCGTCGCAGAGCAAAATGGCGTGATCGAGCTCGTCGCGGCGGATCAATTGAATCTTGGCGCGGATTCGCAAATCCTCGCGCGCGGCGATAATTCCGCCGGCGGCAGCGCGGGCGGCAACGTGACGTTGAAATCGGAAAATATTTTCAGTGACTCAGCCGGCAGCCAGATTGCCACGACCGGCGGCGCGAATGGCGGCAACGGCGGCAACATCGAGTTGAGCGCGCCGAACATTCAATCGCTGAATTCCGCGATGGATGCCAGCGCGCGAAGCGGTTTTGTCGGCGGCCAATTTTTGCTCGATCCCGCGAGCATCGTGCTCGGCACGACCGGCAGCGGTGTGGTGGGCAGCGGCGGCACGATTGGTTACAACAGCAGTGGCACGCTGAACCTGAACGTGAACACGGCGTTCAAGAATAAAAATTTTTCCAGCATTGATTTGCAGGCCACCGGCAACATCACGATCAGCGCCGGGACGACTTGGGATTTGAGCGGCAGCAGCGGCCTGACGGCGGGCCAACTGACGTTGCAAGCCGGCGGCGACATTGTTTTTGGCAGCAAATCAAAAATCACCGATGCGAATGACTGGAGCGTTTCGCTTTATGCCGGTTACAATTTCAACAGCGGCGCAGTGCAATCCGGCACTGGCAACATTTATTTAAATGGCGGCAGCGGCTTGACGACGCAGGGCACAATCCAGCTGGCCGCCGGCGACATCAATTTATCTGCCGGCCAAAATATTCTTGTCGCGCCGCTGGGCAGCCAGGTCGTTTCCGGTTCGATTTTCACGACGGGCGGCGGCAACATTTTCGCGGACGCGCTGGCGGGCAACATCGTCGCCGGCACGTCGAATGGCGGATCGACGAGCACGGGCCAGACAAGCGATTATAATTTCTCCGGCGCCGGCGCGAAACCGAATCCGTTCCTTGGCGGCATCTCGACGGCGGCGGGCGGCAATGTGACATTGATCGCGGGCGGCAATATTGACAGCACGCCGATTGTGCCGTCGAAACAGGCACCGGGCGCGTCGGGCACTTACGGCGCGGGCAACGTGACGATCATCGCGGGCAATCAAATCACGGGAAATTACACGCTGGCCAACGGCGTCGGCACGATGCTTGCGGGCGTGCAGGTTTCGGCCGCGCAGGCGAGCGCTTTGCAAAATCAAAGTGCGAATCCCGTAAATTACCAGAGCGCTTTGAACAGTTTGACGACGGCGGTGGAGTTGTCGAAAAATGCCGGCGGCAATATCGGCAGCGCACCGATTGCCGGCAATCCGTCCACGTCGCCGGTCACACTGAGTTTGATCAGCGGCGCGTGGAATGCGTATGCGGCGAATGATATTTCGATCAAGGAAGTCAATAATCCGAACGGCGCCAACAACACGCTGCAATCTTTTTTGACGACCTACGCGCCAAATGCGGCGGCGAATTTCTGGGCGGGCAACGCGATCGAATTGATCGGCGCGAATCTGAATCGCTTGAGTTCAGTGAACAAGACGCCGATTTACGCGCCGATTCTTTCGCTCAATGCGGGAGCGGGCGGCATCTTGATTGACAAGTCCATCATTCTTGCGCCGTCGAGCGAAGGTTCATTAAGCCTCATCACGCGGCCCGGCACGGGCGGCAATTTGAGCGGCGCAGTCGTCGCCAATTCCACCGTGCTCAACGGCATCACGATGTCGGACAGCGGTTCGAGCGACTACACCACGTTTGCTTCCGGTCATGCCACGGTGCCGTTGCATTTGAACGATCCGAATCCAAATCCGGTGCTGGTGAGCATTGACGGCAGCATCAATAGTTTCAGCCTGGTCGTGCCGACATTTGCGCAGATCAATGTCGCGGGCGACACCTACAATTTTGGTTTTCAAGGCCGCAATCTTTCGGCGAACGCCACCACGTCCCTCACTGTGCAGGGCAGCATCACCTATCGCGGCGATTTGACGGCAATCAATTTGACGCCGGCGGAATTGGCGGATTTGCTGCCGACGTCTTTGTTCACCGACAGTTCCGACGCGGCGGTGACGAGCAAATTAAGTTACAACGCCGCGACGGGCCAGCTGAGTTATGTCGGCGTGATGAGCGCGTCCGATCTCGCGTTTCTGCTCGCGCCGAGCCTGCTTAAGTTGGATCAAAACGGCAATCCCATCACGCAACCGGTTTTGGATTCCAACGGCGATCCGGTGCTGGATGCCAATGGCAATCCCGAATCGGTGCAAGTCACAACGCCTTTGAAACTGGACGCCACGCAGCAGGCGGCGATTCAGCAACTTTACACCGCGAGCCAGACCGCGTCGCTCGGCGGCCAAGGTTTGTTGCTCGCGGGGCCGGGCAATTTCAACGTGCAGGCAAAGACGATGGACCTCGGCGTTTCCGGCGGCATCAGCGTGCTCGCGCCGGACGCGCCGTTGGCGGCGATTTCCCCAGAAGGCGCGACGTTGAACGTAACTTCGCTGGGGGACTTGTCAATGACCTCGACGAAAATTTCCAACGAAAGTTATTTGGGCGGAATTAATTTATCTGTCGGCGGCGCGCTGAATGTCGGCGGCCAATTCACGACGCTGGGTGACCCGAGCGCGCCGAAAGGAATTTTCACCACGAGCGGCGGTAACATTTCCGTCACGGCAAATAACGACGTGAATTTGAACGGCTCGCGCATCGCCGCTTACAATGGCGGCAGCGTCACCGTGGAATCTTTCAATGGCAACGTCAATGCGGGCAATGGCGGCGCGGGCTATGTCACGCTGAACGCCTTGCAACTGGATCCGGTGACGGGTTTGCTGACCAGCATTCCGGCGACGATTCCGGGCAGCGGCATTTTGGCGACAACGGTGTCCGGTTCACAGGCGACGCTCGGCAATATTTTGATCGAAGCGCCGAACGGAAATATTTCCGCGAGCCAGGGCGGCGTGATCCAAATTTCTTTCAACAGCACGGACGACTCCAAAGCGACCACTGAATTGCTCGCCGGCTATGAACTGCGTGACGCAAACGGCGACCGCGTGCTGGCGCAAAATCTGGCCGGTGGCACGGCGGTTTTTATTTCCGACAACCAAAACATTGACGCCAGCGGTTCGGGCGTGATCGCGCAGGGCATCATCCTGAAAGCCACGGGCAAAGTTGGCGGCCTGTATGTGAGCCGTGGTCCCAGCCCGCCGGTTTTTGATACCGGCCACGGTTTCCTGGCCGGACCGGATGGCGGAACCGGACCAGTCATTTTTAGCAGTGGCGGCAAGCCAATTATCAATTCACCTGACCCTGGCGGCCCGGAACCAACCGTCGTTTCGGACGCGGGTTCCAATGCGGCACCGCCGCCCGAAGTCACCAAAACCGATGCGCCCACGGCGGACACCGCTTCAACCGTCGTCACCAAAACTGAAAAGCAAGATGCGGACGCTGCCGGCCCTGATGACGATCCCTTGAAGAAGAAGCGGGGGATTGCGTTGGCGGCGAAGGTGAGCCGGGTGACGGTGTTGTTGCCGGGGAAGAACTGAAGCGAGTTAAAAATTGAAGATGTAAAATTAAAAATGGCGAAGCGGCGCGATATTTTTGAAATCTGAAACCTGAAACCCTTGATTTAACTATGACACAATTGATACAACCCTTGTTGGCGGACGGCGCGTTGCAGTTTGCCTTTGAGAAGGCGACGCCGGAGGGCAAGACGACGATTTCGGTGCTGTTCCTGCTGA